>JGI994J12354_10002965_pt1 | contig 16162 bp, 8 predicted proteins | sample IntmicLarv3ML3BL_FD_12354 | JGI IMG/M metagenome (IMG submission 12354) | reverse complement strand
TTGAAGTACCCACAAAGTGAACAAAGAAGTCATTGATAAAGAAAATCGTTGATAAGCAAATTTGAGCAGTTATTTAGTTTTGAGGGTTCTGGAAGATTTCGGAAGGAATCGAAGAACTTGAAGATGATTTTACACGGTCCTAAATAGCTCAGTTGGTAGAGCATGCGGCTGTTAACCGCAGGGTCGTAGGTTCGAGCCCTACTTTAGGAGCCATATTCGGTAGTAATTACGTAGAAGTCACACCTGTTCCCATACCGAACACAGAAGTTAAGCTCTACAGTGCAGAAGATACTTGGATGGAGACGTCCCGGGAAAATATGTCGCTGCCGGATTTATATGAAAGACACAAGCGAATAGCTTGTGTCTTTTCGTTATTGGAAGTTTTATGAATATACTTTATTTGACATTTATGATAAAATGAATGAAATTATAAAAAATTAAGATTGAGAGGGATTTTTATGCGGAGATTTTTTTCAAAAATGTTAGTAGTAATCGTTTTGACTGTTTCAATGTTCTGTCTTTTTGCAGTTCCAATGAGTGCGCAAGAAGTTGATAGTAACAAGAATTTACTTTTAGATGCAGAGGTTGAGGCGAATTCTGCAGTAAATGATTCGTTTGTAGCAGAGTTCGCTGTTGACGGAGACCTAGAGTCTGCATGGAGTAGTGCAAGGTTACCAGATGAACTTGAAGGTGTTCTTGAGGATGAGGAGCAGTATCAGTGGTTTATAGTAACATTAGAATCTGAGCAGTTTGTAGATAAAATTGTAATCTATCCAAGGAACAATATTGGAACTACATTTGCTACTGAGTTTACTGTAGAGGTATCACCGTCACTAAAAGAGAGTGACTATAAAATAATTGCAACAGAAAAAGAGTATTTGTCAGATGGTATTAATGCATATGTTATAAATTTTGAAAATACTGAAAAGGTTAGAACCATAAAATTTACGGGAAAAGCTGTGCGTCCAGAAGTAGAAGGACATCCCGTTTGCTATATACAGATAAGTGAATTTGAAGCATATTATACTGGAGCAGGGGCTCCATATGTTGAGCCTGAGAAAACTGCTACACCCCCAACTGTAGTACCTTCGCCATCAGTTGCACCATCTACCCCTGCTACTGTGGTTGGTACAGATAAGGATTCTTTAGATATTGGGACAACTGGTGGAAGTATTGGGAAAGTGGCGATACTTCCAATTATTGGTGTTGTTGTAGTGGTAATTGGTGGCATGATATTCTTTATTGCCAAAAAGAAAAAATGATTTAATCAATAAATTTTTCCGGTGTGAAATGAATCACGTGCTCTACCATGCGATTCATTTCACACCGGAAATTTAAATAGGGATGTCTTACAGGTTTCATCCGCGGCGAATTCTGGGCGAGAAAAGCGGTGGTTGAATACGCGTTAGAACTCGGTTATACTCCAATTAAAACAGCAAGAGGAACTTGCTTTTTCAAAGGAATGGGTAAATCGGAGTTGAGACTGATTTTTTATGCGACAAAAATAGTTTGTTGCTATTCGGTTTACTCAAAAAAAAGAAGTCGAAATAACTTATTCTGAAAAAAAACCGCAGAAATTTCATTTATAAAACATCAAAACAGTAAAAAATTGATTTTTCAAACAAAAAAGATTATTATATAGATAAAGTTAGTTAAAACTAACTATGTGAAAAATAAAGAAAGAAGAACAAGAAATAGCAAAGCGGAGGATTTTGTATGGGGAATATTTGGATCGCATTAGGGTTAACAGCGATTGCCGGACTTTCTACCGGAATAGGAAGTACGATTGCATTTTTTGCAAGAAAAACAAATACAAAGTTTTTGGCAGTGAGTTTGGGATTTTCAGCGGGTGTAATGATTTATGTATCCATGATAGAGATATTTTTCAAAGCACAGGATTCACTTCAAAATGCCATGGGAGAAAGGAATGGGACAATTGCGACAGTTGTAGCATTCTTTGCCGGAATGTTTTTGATAGGTGTTATAGATAAGCTGATTCCTCAAAAGGAAAATCCTCATGAAATCAAGAAACTGGAAAGGGAAGAGGAAAGTCCGGAACGTAAAAATAAACTTATGAGAACAGGTTTATTTACTGCACTTGCTATTGCGATACATAATTTTCCTGAAGGGCTTGCAACCTTTGTTTCGGCACTGCAGGAACCGTCGCTTGCCATTCCAATTGTAGTTGCTATTGCAATACACAATATTCCTGAGGGAATTGCAGTATCAGTACCGATTTATTATGCTACAGGAAATAAGAAAAAAGCATTTTTCTATTCATTTATATCAGGATTATCTGAGCTTGTAGGTGCAATATTAGGATATTTGATTTTATTGCCATTTATGAGTGATCTTGTATATGGATTGTTGTTTGCAGGGGTAGCAGGTATCATGGTATTCATTTCACTTGATGAGCTTTTGCCATCGGCTCGCGAATATGGTGAGCATCATCTTTCAATTTATGGATTGGTTGCAGGAATGATTGTCATGGCAGTCAGTTTGATTTTATTCATGTAGATTTATGGAAAAGACAAGTTTGTGTCAGTATAGGACTTGTACCAGATGTTTTTGAAATTGTTGAGGGGAAATGCCGATAGCTGTGGCAGTATGTAAGGTAATTTTCTAGTGAGTATAATCTTTGTTTATTGCAACATAGTAATCATCAAATTGCACAAAGTTGAAGAATTCCTCCTCAAAATACTCTTTTTCAGAAGTGTGAAGGATATAAATAGCCCCTATCTCACTGGGTTCAATCAATTCTGGTTTTATCTGATAAATATAGCGTCTGCCATATGGCATGTATTTGTTACCCCGTGAATCATATTCATCAATTTTATTGTAGTAATAATCATTGTCAATCTCAAGAATAAAAAGAGTGATAATCTGACTGGTCATAAATAATTCACCCTGGGTATTAGGTGTTATATACAATCGCTCATATTCCATATCCTTAACATAGAGGAGGGATTTTTCAAAGCCCATATAAAAAGATTCTCCGAGTTCTTGTGAATGCTTGCCAACAAAATATTCATATGTAAAATTTGAAAAGAGAAATGTGAAAATCAAGATAATTGGTAGGAGAGCAATTTTGAAATTTTTGCATACATAATAGAGTCCGTAGCCAATGAGAATAATCATAGGGAAAAATATGCTATTAAGTCTGTTTATGTTTACATTATTTGTTATGAGACCGGAAATAAAAGCAACACCAAACATTGCAAGAATAATAAAACGAGCATGTTTTTTTATATTGGAAGTGTCAAGATTTTTACCAAAGATAAATAGGAATATACCCAAAATGAACAGTGGAATGGTCACAAAATACAAAGGTCCTATTTGAGGGATTGAATTCCATGGAATATCAGGTGATTGGAAAATGGAGGCCTTCATAGTGTATATAAAGTTTTGCACAAACTGGTCGAATATGTTTTCTGAAAAAAACAATACATCATTCATGCGTTCTCCGTATTCGAAGAATTCTATAGTTGCAAAAGGTAGCTTTATAGTATCAAGCTGGAATTTGTTTACAATCATCATGAGGAATATTGGCCATGAAAGGGAAAAATATGTTAGAGCACATAAAAGAGTATTTTTCAAATTGATAATCTTTTTGCGCAGAAAATATATGCACATTATAAGCAAGAAAAGAGGGACCGCATAATATGCTATTCCATAAGAATACATTGCGGCGGCAAATGCTATCATGGCAAAATACAGATATCTTTTCTTTTCTATACCTAAGTAGAGAAAATATGTACCGTAAAGCATAAGGTGAGGAAAGAGATTTGCTTCTAAAGCCCATCGGCTCATCATTATCTGCCATGGATTGATTGAGACAATAAATAAAACAGCAAGAGCAGCATTCTTGCCTAAAAGTTTATATGAAAAGCGGTAGATTACCCATAATGAAATAATGGAGAATATGAGCATTGGCAATCTTAGTGTAAATACTGATACTCCGAATATTTTGAAAAATGGAATTAGTACATATGACAAAAGTACATTCATCTGGCTGTGTATCCATGCTGTGAAATATACGGGCATATGTGTTCCATAGTGATCTGTCCCATATTGAGAAAGATTAAAGCCTTCAAGCCCTGCCATAGCTTCATCCTGATTTAGTCCATAAGGAATTATTCCAAATTTATAAGAACGTATAAATACTGCAATTATAAAGAGCAGTATGACAAATAAAGTGTAGTGCTTGTTTATAATTTCGGTGGTTTTTATGTTGAAAGCCGAGAGCCGAGACTTCTTTTTCAGTAGTGAAAGCAAGCATAATATTGATATAAATATAATAAAGATAATATCTATTAAATTCATTTTTAAAACTCCTCCACGGATATTATATATGATTTCAGAAAAGAATAAAAGCAGGCACTGGCAAATAGTGTCTGCTTTTATAAGAAATAAAGAAAAGGGGGATTTTCTTTATGGGGTTGGCATTTTGCCAGTGTCAGTATGCATTGAACCATAGGGAGGAATCGTGTATAATAACCAATGTCTACTATGGCTATGCTTACCATGTACTTATTGTAGCGGTTAAGGAAGCCTGAAGGTCAATAGTTTTTTGAAAAAATTAGCGAAAATAGCTTAAGGCGCAGTATGACCGCGTTTGTGCTGGCGATTTCTTAATTATTGTAAACACAAAAACAAAAAACTTTGTTGTAAACCTTAAAGAACATTAAAGTTTTGAAAAAACGAGGTATAAAATATGAATGAAAGTGACTTATTGTCAATAAAGCAATTTTCCGAATTCAGCGGAATCAAACAGTCTGTATTGAGATATTATGATGAGATTAATTTGTTTAATCCAGTACATAGAGGAGAAAATGGATACCGTTATTATTCACCTCAACAACTTATTACAGTAAAGCATATCAATGTACTTAATGCATTAAATACAACACTTAAGGATATTGGCGATATGTCAAAGAACAGAACACCTCAGGGTATTTTGAATTTGTTACATAAACAGGAATGTAAATTTGATGAAGAAATGCGCAGATTGCAAATTGCATATTCCATTACCCATATTTTCAGAGGATTAATACAGACAGGTATTTCGGCTACTGAAAATGAAATGTTGGTCTGTAAAATGGAGAAGATGTCAATAGATTTAGGTCCATATAATGCGTTTGGTGATAATAAATTGTTTTATGAAACTTTTATAGATTTTTGTAAGGTTTCCAAAAATATGAAGATTAATTTAAGTTATCCAGTCGGGGGATATTTTGAGGGAATAGAGGATTTTGAGAAAAACCCGTCTCAGCCGACACGTTTTTTCTCTATTGACCCTACAGGAGATAGTGAAAAAGAAGAGGGAGATTATCTTGTGGGATATACCCGCGGTTATTATGGTGATATGGGTGATGTTCCTCAGAAATTTAAAGATTATGCAGATGAACATGATTTGATTTTTAATGGACCCATATATGTAATTTATCTGCTTGACGAAATGAGTATCAGAGAGTCTAAGCAGTATTTGGCACAAGTTTCTGTTCCTGTGAAATATAAAAAGAAAAAGATTGAAAAATAATGCTGAGGAGGAAAAATGATGAGTTTTAATGAACTTGCGGAGAAGAGAAGAAGTGTTAGAGGATTCACTTCGCAGAATGTTTCGAGTGAGCAAATTGGAAAACTGTTAGATGCGGCAGTGCAATCTCCGAGTGGAGGCAACTGTCAGCCATGGCATTTTTACGTGATTACGGACAAGGCAGTTATTGGTCAAATTCATGAAAAAGCTTATAAAGCCAGTTGGTTTCTGACTGCGCCGTTAGTGATTGTGGTATGTGTTGATTCCAATCGTTCGAGTGAAAAATACGGTGACCGCGGACATATGTTATATTCCATCCAAGATACTGGGGCTGCAATTCAGAGTATATTGCTCTGTGCCAAGGATTTAGGACTTGATACATGTTGGTGTGGTGCATTCGATGAATCTGCAGTATCTGAAATTCTAAATATTCCGGAAAATCTTCGTCCAATTACGTTGATTCCTACAGGATACAGCAATAACAATAGTTTAAAACCAGCACGCCGAAAAATGAGTGAAGTTGTAACTTTTGTTGGAGAGAGTGGTCTGACAAATGAATGTGAAGAAGTGGCTAAAGGTATTAGATTTGAACATGCAGATATGGGTGGCGCTGTATTTGATGATATAAATTTGGGAGGTGCAGCATTTAATAACATTAATCTTTCTGAATCCTCTTTTAACAATATAAATATGCATAAAGCGGCATTTTCTGACATCAATATGTCAGAAACTAAATATGGTGGTTTATGTATGAATGGAGCCGAATTCGGATGTGTAGATATGCAGAACGCAAAATTTGAAAATCCCAATCTGAATGGTACTACTTTTAACAATTGCGGATTATCAGAATTAAAAATAACAAATTGTAATTTGAAAAATACAGAGATATCGTGCAGTGATATTACAGGGTTAAAAATTAATGGAGTGGAAATTCAAAAGCTAATGAATGAAAAATAAAATGTAGTAACCTATAAACTAAAGCCGTCCATGTTGACGGCTTTAGTTTATAGATAGACCTTAATTTACATGAAAACTTCTCTTGCGCCATTACCTATTTCACAAACATAGAATTTCGGTGTTATTCCTGTTGTTTTTTCATAATTATCACCAACAGTTTTGATAAATTCATCAACATAATCTTCTTTTACAATGTTGACAGTACATCCGCCAAAGCCTGCACCAGTCATTCGTGCGGCAAGAGTACCCTTTATTTTTAAGGCTTCGTCAACCATTGTATCAAGAGCAATACCAGTAACCTCATAAAGATTTCTTATAGAGTTGTTGGCCTCAATCATAATTCTGCCAAAACCCTCAATATCATTTGCTTCAAGAAGTTTAGTTGATTGTATAACACGAGCGTTTTCGTATATAACATGTTCGGCTCTTTTTCGTATCACAGGGTCTTCTATTTTTCCCTTGTGTTCTTCAAATTCAGAAGGAGAGAAAGAACATAAATTAGGACGTCCGGAAAGGTGGGCTGAAAGGATTTCAAAAGCCTTGTCAACTTCACTTCGTCTCTCATTATATTTTACCTCGGCAAGAGACCGTTTAGCGCAGGTATTACCAAGAACTACCTTGTATCCATTGAGTTTTAGTGGTATGTATCTGTATTCAAGAGTTTCACAATTTAAAAGAATTGCATTATCCTTTTTTCCCATTGCTGAAGCAAACTGATCCATAATTCCGCAATTTACATTACAGAAGTTATTTTCGGCTTTTTGTCCGAAAACAGCAAAGTCTACCAGATTAAATTCAGAAGGATCCTTGAGAGGGTTTCCCATAGATGCAAATGAAATGGCAGAAGCCAATTCAATTGAAGCAGAAGAAGAGAGACCAGAACCAAAAGGTATGATTCCGTCAAACAGGCAATCACAGCCTACAAGATTGTAACCATTTTTCAAAAGTTCTTTTGCAGTACCAGCCTGATAATTTCCCCATTCAAGCTCTTTTGCAGCATCAATATTTTTCAAATCGAACTGATAAATCCCCTCCAAATCGGTGGCAGCGAGCCGCATAGTATCTGTACCATTGGCTTTTATTGCAACAACATTATCAAGGGTGAGGGCGGCAGGGAATACATAACCTCCGCAGTAGTCAATATGCTCACCAATAAAGTTCACACGGCCAGGTGCGGCAAAGAAACGCATTTCATTTTTATTATCTGGAAAAATATCATTGAACTTTTTAGCGAGTATTTCAAGTCTTTCTTTCATATCAGTTTATTACCTCCAAGAAATATTTTTTATTACATTATACAATAGATTGTGGTAAAATAAAGTACATTAATTGAAATTTTTGGGAGGTTGATGATGGGATACATTGAAAAATATAATGAATGGATTGATAATCCTTTTTTCGACGAAGATACAAGAAATGAGTTGCTTAGAATAAAAAATGATGAAAAGGAAATTGAAAGCAGATTTCATAAGGATTTGGAGTTCGGTACTGCAGGACTTAGAGGTATAATTGGTGCAGGAACCGACAGAATGAATAAATATACAGTGAGAAAAGCAACACAGGGTCTTGCTGTTTCAATACTAAATACAGGAAAAGAATTTGCTGAAAAAGGTGTTGTAATTGCATATGACTCAAGATATATGTCAAAGGAATTTGCTTTTGAGGCCGCATTGACTCTAATAGCAAATGGGATTAAGGCATATGTATTTGAAGAACTAAGACCAACGCCAGAGCTTTCATTTGCGGTAAGATATTTGAAAACAGCGGCGGGTATAGTGGTTACAGCAAGTCATAATCCTAAACAATATAATGGATATAAGGTGTATTGGGATGACGGGGGACAGCTTCCGCCTAAAGACAGTGACAGAGTACTTGCGGATATTGCAGCAGTAAAGGATATCGCAGGTATTGAAATTGCTGATTATGATGAAAGTATAAAAAATGGAATGTTGAAAATAGTAGGCAAAGAAATAGATGATGCCTATATTTCCTCAATGAAAACCCTTTCAATAAATATAAATGAATTGCAAGATACAGCTAAGGATTTGAAAATAGTATATACTCCATTTCATGGCGCAGGACAGGAACTTGTTACAAGGGTTTTAGCTGAAACAGGATTTGCTAATGTAACATGTGTTGAAGAGCAGGTCGCTCCTGATCCAGAATTTCCTACAGTAGTTTCCCCAAATCCAGAAGATAAAGCGGCTTTTGAACTTGCAATAAAGCTTGCTGAGAAAATAGATGCTGATTTGGTTCTTGGAACAGATCCAGATTCTGATAGGGTAGGGGTTGTGGTAAAGAATGAAAATGAAGAATATTTTGTACTTGAAGGCAATCAGACAGGTTTGCTTTTGGCAGATTATATTTTATCGCAGAGAACAGAAAAAGGATTGATGCCTTCAAATCCATATTGTATATCAACCATTGTGTCTTCAAATCTTACAGAGGTTATTTGCAAAAGATTTAATGTTGAATATATGGATGTTTTAACAGGATTTAAATTCTTTGGTGAGAAGATTCATATGTATGATGATAATGGTTTAAAGAATTATATTATGGGATTTGAGGAGAGTTATGGTTATCTAATCGGAAACTTTGTAAGGGATAAGGATGCAGTTGTAGCATGTATGATGATTGCTGAAATGACTGCCTTCTATAAGAAACAGGGTATGTCCTTATATGATGCTCTTCAAGCTCTTTATGAAAAATATGGTTTCTTCTTTGAGAAGACAATAGCTTTTACTCTCACTGGTTTAGAAGGTGTAAAGACAATTAATAATGCTATGAATGTGTTACGGGAAAATCCTCCTTCAAAATTCGGAGATATTAATGTGACAGCATGCCTTGATTATAAAACGCTAAAACGTAAAGATTTGAAAACAGGGAATATTACAGAGATTGATTGTTATACATCAAATGTTCTTTATTTTGAAGCAGGAAAGACAGATTGGTTCTGCATAAGACCTTCCGGTACTGAGCCAAAGATAAAGGTTTACATGGGTGTTGCAAGGGATACAAAAGAAGAATCTGAGGTGGCTAGAGATAAGCTTATTGAAAATGTTATAGGAGTTATAAATCCATTGTTAGGTAAGTGATATGAAAGGCATTTCTGNGTGAAATGCCTTTTTTCNATATAATAAGGTATGCAGAAATGTATTTACAATCGTGTATGCATCTGTTAGGATATAAAGTGGATTAAAACTTTTTGAAAACTAAAGATTACAAAATTGAAAAATCGAATAAAGAAAGGGATGGAATAATGAAAAGATTGATATCTTTTTCGCTTGTAATAGCTATTATTTTCACAATGATAAATATTACAGCAGCATGGGTGTATGCAGGTGCTGGAGATGTTTATGATAATCCAGTGAGCTTTGACGGAAGACCAGACGTTGTTGCAAAATGGGTGTTGGAACCAGCTGGTGCAGTGCGTAAAATACCAGGGAACCAGAATCCTATTGCAAATACTGACGGAAGCAGAACATTTACTACAGCAGATGATTTTGGTATGTGGGGAATGGATGCAGCATTGCCGCAAGGTTTATATTTTATGAAGTTCTTTATGTACGTTAAAAGAGGAACGGCAAATGTAAATGAAGGGGACAGAATTATATTTATGGGAACAGCAGGCGGAGATGTGGCGATTAACAATTTGTCAGCATATCCTGATGCAGAGTGGTCTCAGATAATAGTTCCATTTGTAGTTTCAGCAGAAAAACATAATGTTATGTCTGAGTATAGAATAAAGGGTCCTATGCCTTGGTTAATAGGTGATGGCGGATTTGTAAAAATCGGAAGAGAAGTGGTAATTTCAACCAATAATGCGCCATTAACAGATCATGAGGTTGCGGCGGCCTATTTTGTGGGACCAGAAGGTAATACAACATATACTGGAGCAGTAAATAAAGACTATAGTATAACTTCAACGACATCCGGAAACATGGTTGGATTTAATGCTGATTTACCAGCAGGTACATATTGGCTTAAATTAACTACAAGAACATCCGGAAAGAGCGGAGACGCGGATTTGACTGCACCGGCTGCACGATTGACAAGCACAGAGGGAATAGCAGTTGATTTCCCTGCCTTAAGTGATTATCAAGATGGAGTTTGGCAGAATAACTATATAAAATTCACAACAGCAGGCGGAAATTTTTCATATAATATTGTAGCACCTCAAAATGGTGCAATAGACTTCAGCATTGCTAAAAATATGATTATTTCTAAAAATGATAAATTGTTGGATCCGCCTCAAAATGGAATGAATGATTTTGAAATTCGTGCTTCACATATAGGCAAGGACGGAAATGTTTGTAAATCGCCATGGGGCAATCTTTACAATAAAACTGAGGATGCATTCATAATACCAAAGACTCATGGTTCTGACCGTTTTGTGTATGATTTGTTGGTTAGAGCAAGTAATGGACAGTTTATTAATAGTGGATATGTTCCAAGAGGAAAATTCTATGTTAAGATACTTGCAAAAGTTCCTGTGTTGGCAACTAATGATACTGACAAAGATAGAACTATATTCAATGTGGAAAAAGATGAAGGTCAAGGAGTTCATGCTGTTGTAAGTGGTGTGAAGTGGGGTGAATTTACTCAGGCTGACACATATCAGACTATAGTTAAAGAATTTGATGCAAGTCTTAAAGATTATGGAAATGATATATGGCTCCAGTGTAGATTTTTATCGGGAGTATCTGATCTTGATGTTAAAAAGATTGTTGTAAGTTCAAATTCGGACCCATTACAGGAAGATGTATTGGAGACAGGCATAAGTTGGCCAACAGAACAGTTGCTTCCTTCTTTTGCGGCTCCGGCACCTACAATGATAGCAATTGATATGACTGATGGTTCTTTTGAGGATATAGTGACAGCAAGATGTCTACAAGGGCTTATAAACAGAACAAGACCTAGAATATATGTAAGAGAGCCGATAGAGGGTGGTCAGGTAAATGCCGATATTTGGGTAAATGTACCTGGAATAAACTTTTTCAATATTGAAGGTGATAACCCAAGAGAAAGACTTATTAATTTAATAAATTTATTTAAAGATGAAATTGGCGGATATGTGAAATACAATAGGTCATATATTCAAACTGTTAATATGGCAACAACAATATCTGGTATAAAAGATTCAATACCATTAGTACAGAGCCAAATAGATGGTATGTCATCAGCAATGACCGGGTTATCTATGACATGGGATATTTCAGCACTTAATTATACACATAATTCGGCTGGAAGAGTAAACGCAAGTAAATATTTAAGAGAGAATTTTCCAGGGGAATATAATGATAGAGTTATAATGAATATTAATCCTGGTGTAAATGGTACCTCATCAACCGATTTGGGTAGGGCAAATACTCTTATAAGAGATTTAGCGGTTGCATTGAAAATACCTGTTGTATATTTAGATGCTAAAACTACAGCAGAGAGAAATGAAGTGACAAATTATTATAATGCAATGAAAACTAAATATTCACCAACAGCGAATATTGGATTCCCTATTGCATTAGGTTTCTTCCCCTCAGAGGGAGAGGGTATTGCAGAAACATCATCACATGGTATAACTCATGTTCCAACAGATAATTTTGGAAACTATACTGTTTATTCTGGTTTGCCAAGAGAGGTAGACCCACCATCAGTTCCTAAAAAACCGGATTTGGGGAATTATCATTATGTTTCTATGATAGTTAGTGATGGAGACAACATTTGCCTAAGCCAAGGTTGTAACATGATTGGAAGTAAATACAGTGACAGAAGAAGAGGCGAAGCAGTATTAGGTTGGACATTTGCACCAGCTATGTTAGACGCGGCACCTCAGATTATGCAATATTATTATGGAACGGCAACAGATGGAGATGCATTTTTAGCAGGACCTTCTGGACTTGGATATACTGTTGCATACAGTGGTGGTACAAGACTTGGTTCTACACAGCTTGTGGCTCCAACAAAAAGATGGAATGATGCATGGGTACCATATTATGCGGCCAATACAAACCATTATTTTGAATTGACAAATATAAGCAGTACTACAGTTTGGAATTCAACCAATTCAACACAGAGAAATGCATATTCTGACTTTGGTGTATTTCCTTCTTTATTAGGAACATATTTACAGTTCCAAGATGGAGTATCTGGCGGTGAAAATGGAACATTATATTGGGGAAATACCAGAACACCAATGAGAGTATTTAATGTAAATTATGATGATACTGCAGGAATTACAAAAGTTAAATCAGCAGTAAATGGTATATCAAAGAGTGCTCCTGCAAATCCTGCATTTTACTCATACCAAATGTTTACAATAAGTGCAGGATACGGAGATTTTGCAGATTTACAAAGAGATGCAAAGGCTTCAAATCAATATATACAGTTTGTAAGACCAGATCATTATTTTATGCTTATCAATGAGGCAAACGGAAAACCAATAAATAATGCATTACAGGCATCAACTCTTGCATCGGGTTCAGATTATGGATTTGATTCAGGAAAGGCTGTTGACGGTTCTTTTGGAAAAACTCACGGATGGCAGTCTTCAGCAGCAGGCGAAAAATGGTTGACAGTTGATTTTGAAAGACGTGTAGATATGAGCAGATATGTGTTGAAGAATGCAGAAACAATTTACTATTCTGCGGCTCATAATACTCAAGATTATGAAATACAGGTGAGTAATGATGGAAGAAACTGGACAACTTTGGATTCAGTAACAGGAAACACAGAAGCTATTGTATACAGAGATTTGGATCCACAGGGTGAAAAATACAGATTTGCACGTGTATACATTACAAATCCAGGTGTTGATGGAGTAGCTAGAATACAGGATATAGAAATATATGGTGTAAACAGTAATATTGTTGATAAAACTGAGTTGGAAGCTGAATTGGATATAGCTGAAACTATAACAGACCAAGTTTCTTATAATGATAATCTATGGCAAAACTTTAAGACTGCTGAAAGTGTAGCACAAAACGTTTTTGATGATGTAAATGCTACACAGGTTGAAGTTGATGAAGCTACTCTTAATTTAAGAGATGCAATTGAAGCTTTAGAAATTATAGATACAACAGCATTAGATACAGCATTGGCAACAGCGGCAACAAAGGTTGAGAACCATTATAGTGCGGTAACATGGGCAACATTTGATGCGGCATATCAGGCGGCTCAAACAGTTAAAACACAGTCACAGACAATCCCTATGATTTTGACACAGGATGATGTAGATGCGGCAGTAACAGCTTTGAATAGCGCAATAAGTGCATTGGCTGTTGATAAAACTGCACTTGCGGCAACAATTGCATCTGCTGTTTATGTTGAAAGTGATTATTCAACGGCAAGCTGGGCTACATATGCAATAGCTTTGACGGCGGCAAATTCAATCAATGGAGACGCGGCAGCAAAGCAATATGAAGTAGATACAGCAAATACCAATCTTATAGCTGCAATAGCAGGACTTAGTGTTGATAAAACAGCATTGAATGCATTGGTTGCTGAGGTTAATTCATTGACAGAGGGTGATTATTCTACTGCAAGTTGGGCAGCAGTGGTTCCTAAATTGGAAGCGGCAGTAGCTGTAAAAGATAATGCATCAGCAAAACAATCACAAATTGATGTGGCATATAATGAATTGCTTACGGTGAAAAATGCATTGGCAGTAGATAAAACACAGTTGCAAAGTGTTATTACAGAGGCTCAGGGAAAAACTGAAGCAGATTATGATGAAACTACTTGGAATAATCTCCAAACTAGATTGACAGAGGCAATAGCGATAGAAGCAAACACATCAGCAAAACAATCTCAGATTAATGTTGCAACAGCAAATTTAAGAGCAGCAATAAATGGATTGCTCTTTGACAAAAGTTTGTTACAGGCAGCAATAGATTCAGTGGATTCATATACTAGAACTGATTATTCAGAAGCAAGTTGGGAAGCAATGCTTGAGAAACTTGCAGAAGCAAACAGTGTCAATGAAAGTGACACACCAACCCAAGCAGAGATTGAGACAGCAAAAGATGAACTTAATGCGGCATTAGCCGCATTGACAACGGACAAGTCTGAATTGGCGTATGTAATTTTATCAGTGGATACATTGGAAGAGACTGACTATTCAGAGGCAAGTTGGGCAACAATGCAGGAAAAGCTGGATGTGGCAGAGATAGTTAATGTAGATGCTGGCGCAAAACAATCTGAAATAGAGTCAGCAAAAGATGAATTACAAGCAGCAATTGATGCGCTTACAACAGATAAGAGTGATTTAGCATCAGTAATTTCATCGGTGGATACATTAGAAGCAACTGATTATTCAGAGGCAAGTTGGGGCGCAATGGTTGAAAAATTGCAAGCGGCATCAGAGGTAAATGCGGATACTACTGCAAAACAATCCGAGATTGATTTGGCAGAGGGAGAATTACAAACGGCAATAGACGCACTTACAACAGATAAGAGTGAACTTGCAGATGTTATTGCATCAACAGCTTCATTAATTGAAAATGATTATTCAGAAGAAGCTTGGGAGATATTCCAAGAAGCATTACAAAATGCGAATGATGTAAATAATGACGCAGGGGCGAAGCAATCTGAAATAGAATCGGCAAAGGATAGGCTTGAAGCATCAATTATTGGATTGACAACAGATAAAACTGAATTAATTCAATTAATTGAAGATGCAGAGGTTTTGACTGAGACTGATTATTCAGAGGCAAGCTGGGCAGTATTGCAAGAAGCACTTCAAAATGCTAATAATGTAAAGGATAATATAGGTTCAACTCAAACAGAAATTGAACAGGCAAAAGAGCAACTTGAAGATGCAATAAATGCTTTGACGGTGGATGATAGTGAACTTGAAAAATTGATTGAAGAATTAAAGAAATTAAATTCTGAAGATTATTTATCTGAAACATGGACAAGGCTAGAGACACTGATTAAAGAAGCAGAAGATTTACTTGCAAATAGTGGAAGAGTTCAAGGAGCAATAGACGAGATTATTTTAAAACTTGTAAAAAGTGAGAACGAATTGTTACTTGCAATTAAGAATTTGGCAGATGATATTGAAATTAAGGTTGGAGAGAAAATTATCTTGAATCCAGAACCGTCAAATGGTGAGTGGAAATGGGATGAAGTGTATCTCAATGCGGTGCTTAATGATTCTGCAACATTTGTTGCACTCAAAGAGGGAACTACTGTAATAACATATACTACAGCCCAAGGAGTGAGCAAAACTGTAAATGTGAGAATAGCAAAAACTCTAACCCCTATAACATCAGATGTTAATTTTGAACTTCCTACAACAATAGCAATATTATTTGCAAGTGGTGCATTAGTTCTAAAATATAGAAAGAAGTCTGAAGAAAAATAATTTAAATATTAAAAGAACATGGGGCTGTATCAAAATAGATTTTTGGTATGGCCTCATTTTTATGCCACTATACAATAGAAAGCTGTGGAAAACTTATTCAAAATTGCAGTTGTGTGCATACTTTATCCCTAGTCCATAGGTTTTCTATGACCTTTGTTGTGAATATTTTAAGTTTTGTTTGTTTTAAGCCAAAAGTTTGCCAAATAAACTCGAACCTGTTCTGTTTTGCTGAATCTTGTTGTGGTATTTATTAATGTTAAATGCAAATGCAAACAGTAAAGTTTCAATCAATACTTTCTTTTGTCCTC
>JGI994J12354_10002964_pt1 | contig 16166 bp, 13 predicted proteins | sample IntmicLarv3ML3BL_FD_12354 | JGI IMG/M metagenome (IMG submission 12354) | reverse complement strand
ACCAGTGTAACTGCCGGTTACCGCTTTACTGACACTACTAATGCATTTCGGGCTTATTCGCGCGAATATTTAGAACACCCACAGGTACAGCCGTTAAGGGATGTTTTTGTTGGTTATGAATTACTTGCATACTTAAGCACACGTGGTGCACGTTTACGCTTAAAAGTATGTGAAATACCCGTAACAAGAGCGTATCCGATTGAAGGCACCATCCCTACGAAAATAAACGGATTGCAGGGCAATGCAAACTTATTATCTATTTTGTTTAATAATGCTTTTGGAAAATACAATCCACCTACGGAGGCTACGAATGGGATATGACAAAATAATTCTTGGTGCGGGTTTGTACGGTCTTTATGCCGCTGTATCATCTGGCAAAAAAGGTGAAAGTGTATTGGTTTTAGAAAAAGATGCTAAACCGTTTTCACGAGCAACAACCATAAACCAAGCTCGCGTGCATATGGGTTACCATTACCCTCGTAGTCTTTCTACTGCGCTTCGCAGCGCAGGCTATTTTGAGCGTTTTATAAATGATTACTCTAGTTGCATTGTTGGCGAGTTTGAAAAGATATACGCTACAAGCTCATCTTTTAGCTGGACAGGCGCTGAAGAATTTCGGCGTTTTTGCCGTGCAGCAAATATTATGTGCGATGATGTTTCTCCGGATAAATATTTTAACCCCGGTATGTGTAGCGGGGCTTTTATTACTACTGAATACGCTTATGATGCCAACAAACTTTTAGCCCAATTACAATCAGAGCTTGATAAGCTGCCAAAGGTTGAAATACGGTTCAACGCAGCAGCTGATACTATTGAGAAAACCGAAAATAGTTTTCTTGTAAAAACAATAACAGGAGATGTTTTTGAAACTCCATATTTACTAAACGCTACCTATGCCTCTGTAAATGAAATAATGACAAAGTTAGATTATGAGCCTTTTAACATTAAGTATGAGTTATGTGAGCTTATATTGTGTAATGTTAGTGAAGCATTGAAAAGTAAGGGAATTACCGTAATGGATGGGCCCTTTTTCTCAATTATGCCTTTTGGCAATACTGGTATGCACTCTTTAACAAGCGTAACATTTACCCCGCATATTTCCAGTTATGATAAATTGCCCACCTTTAATTGCCAAGCATTTAGTAGTGGCAAATGTAGCCCTGAAAATTTAGATAACTGTGATGATTGTTTTGCAAAACCAAAAACTGCATGGGCACCTATGAACCAGCTTGCACGAAAATATTTAAAAGAAGAATTTGGTTTTAATTATCAAAGATCACTTTTTTCAATGAAACCGATTTTAAAAGCCAGCGAAATTGATGATTCGCGCCCAACTTTAGTACGTGTACTTAGTAAAGAGCCTACTTTTGTAAGCGTTTTAAGTGGTAAAATAAATACCGTTTATGATTTAGATGATGTTTTATAATTGCAAACTATACACACTAAGGAGTAAATATTCATGGCAATATTAAAGGAGAAAAATTTTATATCAGCGGTTTTGTATTTGGATGATGAACACTCCGATGTCGAATTTTTTTTGCAAACTCTCACTGATAAACTTTCATCGCGATTTGAAACATATGAGCTTGTTTTTGTAAATGATGCTTGCCCTGAAAATGCTTTGGAAAAAGTGAAGGCTTTCCTTGCATCTATGCCGCAAAAACCTTCTACAACTATAATACACATGAGTTTAAAACAGGGCCCTGAGCTCGCAATGAACGCAGGCCTTGATATGGCTATAGGCGATTTTGTTTATGAATTTGACACTTTACAAATGCCATATCCCTCTGAACTAATTGATGAAGCTTATGATACTTGTTTAAAGGGTAATGACATTGTTTCGGTTTCACCACAAAAAAGTCGCTCTTTTTCATCAAACTTGTTCTACAGTATTTTCAATTCCTCCAGTCGTTCAAAATACAAACTGCGTACTGATGTTTTTCGCATTGTAAGCCGTAGAGGAATTAACCGAGTGCACGCCATTTCCCCACACATGCCTTACCGGAAAGCCGCTTATGCTGCTAGTGGGCTAAAGCTTGAAACTTTATTTTACGATGGCGAAGCCGGTACTGTACGTGATAATTTGCGTTTACTGCGTGCCGTTGATTCTTTGGCATTATATACAGAAGCGGCTTTTAGGGCTTCACTTGCTATATCTATTGGAATGTTTTTTCTGATGCTTGTTGCTATTATTTACATAGTTGCAGTATATATAAATGGGCAGCCTATGGAAGGCTGGACTACCACAATGCTAGTATTGACAGGCGGTTTTTTTGGTGTATTCTTGGTTTTATCTATTATCACAAAATACTTATCACTATTAGTTGAGTTGGTATTTCGCCAACAAAAATACCTGGTTGAATCAGTAGAAAAGGTAAATTAACCCGCAAATATCTTATGCGAAGAATAAATTAAAGCATTTCGTTCAAATATTTATAAGGGGAAAACTCTCTATGAAAATATCAATAAAAAAAGATTATTTGCTCTCATTTTTGAAATCACCACCAAAATGGTTTTTTATTTTGCTTGGGTTATTTTTTCTATTGATAAAGCTTGTATTAATTTCTTCTCAGCAAGTATTTCTCAGCCCCGAAACTGCACCACTTGATGATATGCTGATGTATAATGCTGCTGTATCCATCACAGAAGGTAATTGGCTAGGTGAGTATAATTGGTTGACATTGTCAAAGCATCAATTTTTTGCATTGTGGCTGGCCATTCTACATATATTACATGTTCCCTATCTACTTGGCGGGCAAGTGCTTTGGGCTGTCGCTTCAATTGCCTGTGCTACAGCAGTGGCACCTGCACTTAAAAAACCCTGGCTTACGTTTTCATTATTTCTATTATTACTGTACAACCCTGCCTCATGGGCCAATGGAAGCAGCTATGCCTATATAACGCGTGTGTACAGAGACAATATTTTTCCGGCTTTATGTATGTTGTGTATTGCAGGAGTAATTGCATTGGCTTTGCGATATAACAGTGCCGCAAAAAGTAATCTTGGCTGGGCAATATTGGCTGGTGTCTCTTTTACTGCATGTTGGTTAACGCGTGAAGACGGCTGGTGGTTAATGCCATTTTTGTTAGTTGCATTTATAATAACTACAGTGTTTATTTTGTGTGAAGATGGTGAAAGTAAATTGCAGCGCTGCGCAGTGTTATTAATTCCTTTTATATTGTTATACTCAGGTATTGCAGCCTGGAGTGCTATGAATTACTTTCACTATGGACGTTTTATAATAAGCGATTTTTCAGGGTTAGAGTTTGCCGATGCATATGGTGCTATGACACGCATACAGTTAGCTGAAGAATGGGATTCAAACACATGTGTACCTTATGAAACACGCCGCTTTTTGTATGATAATATCCCCGAATTTGCAGTATTGGAAATACACTTAGAAAGTGCACGCTTTCACGAAAAGTATAATGCGCTGGCATCCGGTGCATTTTACTGGGCACTTCGCGAGGCGGCAGCAAATGAGGGCATATATGAAACCGCACAAGAGGCACAGGCATATTTCAAAAATTTGGCTACTGATATAAACGCTTTATGTGATTCAGGTACAGTGCCCGCCGGTGCGCAGCGTAGCTCTGTAAGTCCTCCAATCGATTTTCGCTATGTACCGGATGTATTAAGAGAAGGATTCTATAGCTTATGGTTTTGCGCTACTTTTCAGCAGTGCGAGCCTTATTCAATGCGAAGTGTTGCCCCGCCTGAAATGCTACAAGAAATGGAGGAATTTTTACATACAAAGTGCTTAGTAAGCGCAATTGAATATACAGATAAGCCATATTACACACCTATTCAAAAAGTATTTTTTGCTATTTTGCAAACTATTCGCTATACATATGCAATTCTTTTACCTTTAGGAATTGTTCTTGCATTAATTGGATTATTCGCCACCTTATTGCAATTTGCCAAGAAGCGAAAAGCAAAAAGCAACCCGATGGATGTTTTGTTTTGGTGGCTTTCAATAGGTTTGCTATTATGTGCTATGTTGCGCGCATTTATGATTGCTTTTGTTGATATATCAAGCTTTAACATTGGTAATTACGTAATGTATTTGGCAACTATACACCCTTTACTTATTGTGTTTGCCTTTACAGGCTGTGTTATGTTGTATAATACAGTAATGGCATCAAGAGGCTCTCAAAATAAAAATTAGTAACCATTCTATATGTATAAGAAAACAAAAAAACTGAAAGCATTTGCTTTCAGTTTTTTGTGTATTTCGTACTGTTATAGCTTTCTTATGCGTTATATCCCTGCCAAAGCCTGCTCTATATCAGCAATAATATCATCTGGGTCTTCAAGCCCTACTGACATTCTGATAAGACCATCTGTAATTCCACCTTTTTCCCGCTCTTCTTTAGGAATATACCAGTGTGTCATTGAGGCAGGGTGCTCAACCAAAGTTTCTGTATCTCCTACGCTAACTGCAAGAACACAAAGGTTTAAACTTTCCATAAATTTTATTCCCTGTTCAACTCCACCCTTAAGGTCTAAACAAATCATGCCACCATTAGTATTAAGCATTTTCTGTGCTAAGCCATATTGGGGGTGGCTTTTTAAGCCTGGGTAACGTACTTCGTTGATTTTAGGATGACTTTCCAAGTATTCAGCCACTTTTTGCGCATTTTCGCAGTGTTTTCGCATTCTTAATGCAAAAGTTTTTGCACCTCTTATCATTAAAAAGCTATTGAATGGAGCTGCACAAGCACCGAGGTTCTTCAAAGACACATCTCTAAGCTCTCTTATAAATTCGTTGTTAGCTATTACAACACCGCCCATTGCATCGCCATGTCCACAGATATACTTTGTTGTGCTGTGAATAACTACATCAATTCCAAGGTCAAGTGGTTTTACGCAGTATGCTGTTACAAAAGTGCTATCTACCACTGAAAGTAAGCCATGTTTTTTACAAATTGTTGCTACGCCTTCTAAATCCGCCAGTTTCATAGTGGGGTTTGCAAGGGCTTCACAGTAAATTACTTTTGTGTTCGGGCGTATATTGGCTTCTACTTCTTTCAAATCAGTAATATCTAAAAAAGTAATTTCAACGCCAAATTTTCTCAGAAGTGAGTCGATAATATAGTGAGAAGCGCTATACAGGGTATTGTCTGAAATAATGTGGTCTCCGGTTTTAAGTGCCATTAGCAAAACGCCACTTATTGCTGCAACGCCGGATGCAAAACTAACTGCGGCTTCGCCACCTTCTATGGCCGCCAACTTTTCTTCAAGTGCATTATTTGTGGGGTTTGATACACGTGTGTAGCAATCTCCATAAATTGGGTCTTCACATTTTAGCTTGCCATCCTCTACGCTTGTGAAAACATAGCTGGTAGATTGACAAATGGAAGGCACCAACGGGCGGGCATCGGGCTTGTCTAACTGAGGAGCTGCGTGAATGCAAAGGGTATCCATACTTTTAAACTCTTTCATTTTTTCCTCCTTGTTATTGTGTTTTTAATTAGTTTGCTTTGAAGCATGTAAGAGTGACTGCTTCGTTTATATTTTAAGTATACTGGGTAAGGCATAACATTGTCAAAGTGAATGCCTTGGTATACAAAGAGCCAAATTTTGCACGATTTTTGCTATATTAAGCATTACTCTTATTAATTTATATAGTCAGTTGCCACGATGTCTATGCCTGTTTCAAGTAAATTTGCAATAACAACATCACCACATTTTACTGCATTTGTAAGCACAACTGCGTTAAGTATATTCATAGCTTCAAAAAGCTTCTCTTTCGGTATTGCCGCTGTTGTTTTAACAGGTACAAGGGCGCGCTTACCATTTATGTTAACTTGCACTGTAGTTGTAAGTGTTCGTTTAGGTGCGGTACACTCATCAACTGCATATGTTACTCCGCGTTTGCATGTATTTCCTTTAACTTCTGTAACTTTATTATCTTCTATTGTAATTTGCATTAAACAGCCTATTGGGCAAACAACGCAAGTTTTCTCAATTATGTTTGTCATTCGTTTACACCCTCCAGCATAAGTTTAAGCGTTTTACAACCCTGCGGAATCAATTCTTTATCAATTTCTACCGATTCCATTTCACCTGGTGCAACATGTGGTTTTGCAATCTTTTTTATTATCTCATCATCTGCCATTACAAGTAACTTTGTACTTTTGTAAATGTTGCGTACACGGAAAAATAATTGAATTTTTTCATCTGCATTCAAAGGCTGTATGCTTTGAGGTACTATGTAGCGTACACCTGTTCCTGCTTGCATTGCTATTATTTCACTGGTATTTTGCTTTAACCCTTGAATAAATTTTGCAGCACCACGCCCTGCCCTTTCACTCTCAAACGTAACAAAATCCACAAGGTCGTGCACGTGCACAACATTTCCACATGCAAAAACTCCTGGTATGCTTGTTTCCATTGCCTCGTTAACAGAAGGGCCGCCTGTAACAGAATCAATGGCAACACCTGCATTCACTGAAAGTTCATTTTCAGGAATTAACCCAACAGAAAGCAATAATGTATCACATTGTACATATTCCTTAGTTTCTGGTATCGGCTTCAAGTTTTCATCTACCATTGCAATGGTTACACCTTCAACTCGTTCTTTGCCATGTATTTGCACAACGGTATAGCTAAGCTTTAAGGGAATATCAAAATCTTCAAGGCATTGCACGATGTTACGTTGCAAACCGCCTGAATATGGCATCAGCTCGCAAACCATTTTTACTTTTGCACCTTCAAGCGTCATGCGCCTTGCCATAATTAGCCCAATGTCTCCTGAACCAAGAATAACAACTTCCTTGCCTGGCATATAGCCTTCCATATTTACAAAAAGTTGCGCTGCACCTGCAGTAAGTATACCCACTGGGCGGCTACCAGCTATATTTAATGCACCTCTTGTTCTTTCTCTGCACCCCATTGCTAAAATAATTGCTTTGGCTTGTATTTGCAAAACACCGTCTTCGCTGTTTACAGCAGTAACTACCTTGTCTTGAGATATATCAAGTACCATTGTATTCAATTTAATAGGTATGTTTGCTTTTTTTACCTTATCTTCAAAGCGACGTGCATATTCTGGTCCTGTCAATTCTTCTTTGAAGTAATGCAAACCAAACCCATTATGAATACACTGGTTTAATATACCTCCCGGTTTGTTGCCACGCTCTAAAAGCAATATATCTTTAACTCCCATGTCGTGTGCAGAAAGTGCCGCCGCCATAGCAGCCGGGCCCGCACCTATAATGCAAAGCTCTACATTTATCATATATCGGTGCCCCCTTTTGTTTGTGTTGTTAAGATATATGAGCCCGCATCATTTTTCGTTACGCTTGCAAACGGTATCCCTTTCTCTTTTGATACAATTTCAAGAACACGTGGCATGCAGAAACCCCCTTGGCACCGCCCCATTCCCGCACGGGTTCTACGTTTTATACCATCAATATCATCTGCACCGCATTCACATTGTATTGCATCTACAATTTCGCCTTCTGACACGGTTTCGCACCTGCATATGATATTGCCGTATTTTGGGTTCTTTTGAATTAACTTGTGTAAATCTTCATCAGATAGTTCTGCTATATGTATTTTCTTTTCTATATTAGGGATAAATGAAGAGTTGAATTCTACACTTTTTATTTGTGTGCATAATAATTCCGCTACATGTTGTGCTATAGCAGGGGCAGCACTAAGCCCCGGAGATTGTATACCTGCAACGTTGATAAAATTAGGTATTGCTTCTGAAAAACCTATAATAAAATCGTCGTTTTGCGAAACTGCCCGAAGGCCTGTAAATGACGTGATAATGTCACGTTTTGATAGACTTGTTACACTTTTACAAGCCCCTGAAAATACTTGTTCTAAACCTTCATCTGTTGTGTCTGCATTCGCTTTATCTATAGCATCTAAAGCAGTGGGGCCTATCAACAAATTACCATCTACTGTAGGCGTAACAAGTATGCCTTTACCCATTTTTGTGGGTACCTGAAATATTGTATGTTTTGTTAGTGTTCCTACTTTTTTATCCATCAACATATACTCGCCTCGCCTTGGGTATATCGATATGGAATTATCGCCTGCCATTGCTGCCACTTCATCAGCATAAAGGCCTGCAGCATTTATAATATATTTTGTTTCAATGGTATCATTATTTGTTTGAACGGTATAAAAATCGCCATTCCATTTAATGGAAGTAGCTTGTGTATTACGTAAAAATGTAACGCCATTTTCTGCTGCATTTTGTGCGGCGTTATGCGTAAGGTTATACGGGCATACAATTCCACCTGTTTCTGCACGTAGTGCGGCAATTACATTTTGAGAGACGTTTGGCTCAAGTGTGCGCACTTCATCGCCTAAAATAATTGAAATCCCTTCAACGCCGTTTTCTTTCCCCCGCTCAAACATTTCTTGCAATGTTTTGCATTGTTCATCGTCAAACGCTAATACAAGTGAGCCATTTTGCTTGAAATGAACATCAAGTTCTTTGCATGTTTGTTCCATCATAGCGCTGCCCCGCACATTAAAGCGTGCTTTTTGAGAGCCTATCGGCGCATCAAACCCAGCGTGAACAATACCACTGTTCGCTTTAGATGTTTCACTTGATGTATCATTGTTTTTTTCAATTAAACAAATATTCAGCATATATTGTGATAATGCCCGTGCTGTTAAGCAGCCTATAACACCGCCGCCGATAATAGTTACGTCTCTCATTAAAACCCCCGTGGACAATTTATGGTTTTCTGTAAGTCTTTTTCATTCATATATTATACCATAAAAAAATCGCCTCTATGGAATGATTTCACTCGATTTCTATAGAAACGATTTACATAACCCTTATCCTTAAATGCATTAAGTGATAATAGTTGTTTTATTGTGCACCAGGCAGCTGGTACGTACCATAAGAATCATAATGTTGACAACCAATTTCATAAAATGGAATAGCCTCAAATTTCGGGATATCACGCCTTATAATAGCAAGCCCTGCTTCAGTTATTGTAAAATCTCTTGCTTCGTAATCTTCAAAAATATCTGTGCGTGCCGTTATATTTTGCTCTCCATATCCATTATCCCTGAACATATCTCCCACATTTACACACACATTACCCTCAAACAGGTTTGTTTGTGAGGGGGCATGGGTATAAGCATAATTGTATAATACAGAGTTACCACTAAAATTATTAATGTCTGTCTCATTGGATAATTGTAAAAGGTGCCAAGCTTCAGCATAGCCTTCAGGTGTTATATAATTCCATACCGGTGCCCATTGTGTACCAGCATAATGGGTTCTCCATAAACTGCTAAAAAAGTTAATATCTTCGGTAAGCCTATTCCAAATGTTATGCTCTGTTGGGTCGCTTATGCCGTACATATTAAACAACCATTCATCCTCACGAATTGGTTTTCTATCCCAGTTGAACGTCCATGAACCACAGGTAGCCGCATTTGGAGTATCAATAAAAATATTATTCTGTATAACCCCAAACTGCGCGCCATTTGCCTTGATTGCCGCCCCCCAATCAGTGTTTTCATCAGACGCATTGAAGAAGATATTGCCATAAATATATGGCATTGATGCACCATCATCACAAAAAATAGCTTGCTGGCCGTAACCGCCATAAGTATTGCCTATGTCATGAAAATAGTTGTACCGAATTAGTATGCCCATTATAGAAGGGTCTCGCCCATAGTAGATTGCGCCCATATCTGAAGTTTCAAGCCCAACATTATATATTTCATTGTATTCTACGACGGTATCGTTAGAGGTAGTAAGGTCAATAGCAATGTGTGGTAAATCATATATTTCATTATTTCGTATGATAGTGGCAACGCTCATGCATAAAATTGCCGGTGTGTAGCACTTTCTTCTGCGGGTAATGTTATGAATATTATTGTTTTCAATAATGTTACCGCTAGGAATTAAGCTTTCTCTCAGCCCGCCATCCCAAAGGTATATGCCACCACCCTCAGTATCAAAAATATGGCAGTTACGTATAATGCAGTTTTGGGCATCATCCAGCACTATCCCCGTTTGTGAGGCATGTGCCACTGTACAGTCATCAATAATAATATTATTCACATGATATGCCAGTATTGGGTTAGCGCGGGTATAAGCAAACATAAAGCCACGTATTGTTATATACTCGGCATCTTGCATGAAAAACACAGGAGATTGCGAATTGGCAAGATAAATATCGGCGTTGCTAATATCCTCAGGCGGATAGAAATATATCACTCTATTATCATAGTCTATGTAGCACTCACCCGGTACATCAATTTCTTCAAGAACATTGAGCACAAAGAAACGTGGGTGCTCACTTGGCACTTCCCAGCTTCCTGCTGTTGTAACAAAAGTGCCGTTTTGTGCATCAAAGGCGCTTACATCATATATTCCATCAGACCATTCAAATGACATAAAAGCGTACACATACATATTTTCCCATGCTTCTGGTGCCCAGCCTGTTGCTCGCTCTGCAAGTGCCGAAGAAGAAATTTGTACGGGGGTAAATGCCTGCCCGTTTTCAGCTACTGCTATATCTGCATACAAATATGCATTATTCGGTTCATTGTTGGGCCAGCGGGCCTCTGTAAGCGGGCTACCGTTAATGTAAACTTCAGGCAACGCACTCGCTATTTCATGGTCGTTTTCAGATAATACAGGGCGTGGTATTTCATCTAAATAGCTTGATAAATCAAGATACATAAGCTGTGCCCTTGCCTGTGGGTTTTGCACACGGGTAAGTATTTGTGCATCTGTTACACGTATTGCACTACTTGGCTCAAGGCGTATACCGCCTGAGAGTAATACATTTTCACCGTTGTATGCCTGCCATGTTACCTGTGCTGTTGCTGTACCTGAATCTTCATGCCCTAAATTAATTGAATCAGCAAATGTATATTCCCCGCCACGAACATTGACAGTTATAGGTAGTGTTGACGTTTCCCGAAGTGTACGCACTTCTTGCTGTGCACGTTCAAACGTAATGAATGGGTTTTCAATGCTACCGTCGCCTTCATCATTGCCATCCGTTGCAATAAATATGTGAATACCTTCCGGTATTTGTTCACTGGTGCTTGTTTCTTCTTTGCTACAAGCGGTAAATATAGAGAAAGTTAGAAGAATGGTAAAAAAATATGCTAAATTCTTTTTATACATAATAACATTCCCTTCAGGCATTAACCTACAAAAGTTATATGTTGGCAAATAACTACTTAATTCACTAAAAACTATTCTTACCTTTACAAGTACTCATCAACGCTTGCTTTAAGTATATCAATTAGTGCCTCTTCCATATATTCATACTCATCCGGAATATTTAGGCAAATTAATTTTTTATCAACTACAATATCATAGTATTTGTCTTTCACTCTTCGCATATGCTTTTTTTCCATACAAAATATAACATCTGCCCAGCCAAGCAAGCCCGCAGTTACTTTAACTCTCGAATTATTTTCTGTGCCTGCTGAACGCACTTCATGCCCATTCACTGAATTAAAGATTTTTTCAGCAGTTAGGCTTCTACGCCTATTTTGGCTACATAAAAAAAGTATTTTTATTATTAACACCTACAATTTCAAAACTTGAAACGACTATACATGAATTGTACCATAAAATAAAAATTGCTTCCATGGAACGATTACTCAATTCTGATGGAGGCAATTTGACTATTTTTTATAGCAGTATGAGAAGCTTTAGTACAATAATTCTATTTTACAAATAATGTATTCCGCCATGGTAGCATACAATTGCAGTAGGCATCATATCCACCATTTTTTTGAATGACTTTTCTGCCAGTGGCATATCTTGCGTGTACTGTGCATTTGCCCCTACCAACTGCCCATCTTGAACATTTGCTGCATCACCCGCTATTATTATATTACTTTCTTTTAAAAGCAGTACAATATGCCCAGGTGTGTGCCCCGGCGTATGAATAATTTCTATTCCGCCGGCATAAAGTAATATATCGCCATCATTAAGTTCTTTGTTTATGTTAACTCTGCTACCGTCAAACCCAGCTTTATATTGTGGGTAGAAGGGATTGCTTTTATCCGTTGCGGCGAGTTTTATTGGTGTTTGTCTTCCATCAATATATGGTGCTTCAATGCTATGTGCCAATACTTCAACATCACCTGTTAATTCGGCAATTTCTTTTCCACACCCTATATGGTCCATGTCTTGGTGTGTAAATATAATCTTTGTTATTTGCTCAATAGAAAAACCTGCGTTTGCTATTTCCTGTTTAAATAAATCAATTTGCCCGGGCAAGCCTGCATCCACTAAAACCAAATCTTTATCATCCCATAATAATACTGGGTAAAACGTTCCTTCTTCTCTCTTAATTTCCAGCATTTCAACATTATTTGCTATTTTCATTGTATCACCTCTGCTACAATAACGTTGCTTCTATTTTATTAATTCTCAGCACTATGCGCTGCTTTTTTTGAGTGTTTTATTATATCTTTTTTTGTATTAAGTTCAATTTTAGACTCTTCGGTTTTGATTTCCCAGTGTATTAGAAAAGTAAGTGCACCACGTAATGCAATAATAGCACCAAGTATGGCAAGTTCACTCCATTCACGTGCTATAACAGTGCGCAAAACTTCGCCACCAAGCTTGAACTCTAATGCAAGTGCTATACCTTGTGCCAAAGAAAGGCGAACATTGGGGTCATGCTGAAACAAATGTATAATACATTTCACAGCGGTAACCAGCAATATTCCCACCCCTGCAAATTCCAACATAATAATGCCTGCCTCTACAATAATATGAAAAAGACTTTCAACTACTTCCATTATTAAACCTCCAAAATATTACAGTTCTATCGCTTTTTATCAATTGCAATTGTTAAAAAGCATTTACCCTATTTAAAATTCATTATAGCACTTTTGTATATGATAACCAACACATTTTTATCTCTTTTTAGTTCTGCTTTATCGCTATTTAAAAACAAGCCTCTACAACTATATTATTTTATAAAAAAAGGAATGCAATCAAATTAGATTGCATTCCTTTTTTGGTGCGAGTGATGGGACTTGAACCCATACGCCATAAGACACACGCCCCTCAAACGTGCCTGTCTGCCGATTCCAGCACACTCGCAAAATGTGGTTAGCTTAAGCTGAACCACGAAAAATATATTAACACAAAGAAGGTAAAAGGTCAATATGAATTTTACCCATCTTCTTCTGTTTCTGTTTCGCCCAAATTATTGCGCACCGCTTCATTCAACACTCTATTTGCATCAACTTCATCTAGCTCTGTAACTGAGCGTAACTTTCTTTGTATTACCCTTGTACGGGTTCCCACAAGCTTTTCAAGCTCATCTGATGCAGAGTTTAACCGCTCTTGCGTTTTACTAAGTGCTTTTTCAAAAGTTGCAAATTCTGTTTTTACCGCACCAAGTACTTCCCAAACCTCACTTGAGCGTTTTTGTATTGCAAGAGTTTTAAAGCCCATTTGCAAGCTATTTAATAAAGCAGCCATAGTTGTTGGCCCTGCAATATTTACTTTGTAATCATTTTGCAAAGTCTCTACAAGCCCGCGCCTTACCACTTCAGAGTAAAGTCCTTCAAATGGCAAAAACATAATGGCAAAATCAGTTGTATCCGGGGGGCCTATGTATTTACTATTAATGTCTTTTGCAAAGGCCTTAATACGGCTCTCAAGCGTTTTTCCGGTTGCTTCAATTGTGGTAATATCACCTTGTTCATATGCATCTACAAGCTGGCTGTATGCATCTGCAGGAAATTTTGCATCAATTGGTAAATACACATATTTATTGTCTTCTGCAGGAAGTTTAACGGCAAATTCCACCCGTTCTGTGCTACCTTGTACAGTAACTACATTTGTTTCATATTGTGATGGAGACAATATTTGCTCCAATATCGCGCCAAGCTGTATTTCGCCTAATATGCCACGTGTTTTTACGTTAGAAAGTACTTTTTTTAAATCTCCCACGCCACTGGCAAGGTTTTGCATCTCGCCAAGGCCCTTATAAACTTGCTCAAGTTGCTCGTTTACCAGCTTGAACGATTGCGTAATACGTTCATTTAGCGTTTTTTGCAGCTTTTCGTCTACAGTTGCACGCATTTCTTCAAGCTTTTTATTATTATCCTCACGAATATTTTTAAGAGACTCATCATTCTTACGTGAAAACTCATTTAAACGATTTTCTGATTGCTTAAGCATTTCTACTACTGTATTGTTAAGCGTTTTTTGGCTGGTTACCATACTTGTAGAAAGTTCGCTTAACCGTTCGTTTTGCAGTTTACTAATTTGCCCAGACATGGTAGCTTGTGTGTCACTAAAGTTTTTTATAGATGCCGAAACAGTTTCTACCGTTTCTTTTCGAGATTCTCTAAGCTCATCAAACACTTCTTTTTTAAGTTGTTCTAGTTCTTCTTTGTTTGTTTTAGGCTTCTTCAGCAGGTTGAAAATTCCCAGAAATATGCAAATAGATAGCAAACCATACAAAACCATTGTTTCTGTTGGCATTTTATTAACCCCCTCAAATAGACGATTCGCTGATTGTTTCTGATGAAACTTCGCTTGAAGATTCTGGTACCGAAGGTTGAGAAGATTCTTCTTGCCTGCGAACAACGTATATAATCAACGTTTCGCGCTCAATACTCAGCTCATACCCCTCTTGTTTGTCTGCACCGCTTACATATCCAGGCGGGTAACGTGTATCATAAACATACATTATTTCATACCGAATACCTAAAAGCCCAAGCTGATTTATAACTGTTGTAACATCATGGCCTGTAACTGCCGGCACGGCAACTCTTTCTTCGCCTTTGCTTACTTTTAAAGTTATGGTCATTCCTGGGGTATAAGTACTTCCATATGCAGGTGTTTGGTCTGCAATTTCGCCATCTCTATAGTTAAGGCTATACACCTCTTCTATTACAAAGGTGAATTGACCACCATACAGCGAGTTTTCTACAACTTGCTGATATGTCATCCCTACAAAATTAGGAACTGAGGTAAGTTCTTCTATACTGGTATCTGAAATGGAATCAGAGCTGCTATCTATATTAGCAGGTGTGCCCTTCTTTTGAAAGAATACCAATAAAAACAGAATTAGTATAACAAAACAACCTGCACCTATTGCCGCAATTTGTTTTTGTTTTGCTGATAAATCATTAAAAAAATCTAAAGGCGATACTTTTGTCTTTTCAGGCTCTTTACCTTGTAGCTGAGATAAAAACTCAGCTACTGTTTGTTGCCGATGTTGCGGGTTAACCGAAAGGGCCTTCATTATTACTTTTGTCTGCCTTTGGCTAACTTTACCTTTATTTTTATCAAGAGAGAGAGAATCAGCGGTTTTACGCTCTTGCGCATTTTGAGGCACTTCACCTGTTATACATGTGTACAAAATTGCCGCTAAACTGTATACATCTGTACATTCGTCTTGAAAGGCCGTAACGTCATATTGCTCCGGAGCTGAATACCCATTGTACAACGCACTTTTCAACTCGCCACCTTTTGTGCGTAATGCCTGCGTTGCAAACCCATTAATTCGTATTTTGCCATTTTTTTCTACTAAAATATTTTCAGGAGATAATCCTCTGTGCAAAATATTTTGGTCGTGCATCCATTCTACTGTGCGAAAAGCAGGCAACAAAAGAGATAACGCACCACCAAAGTCCATATATCCAACTTTATTTAAATATTCTACAAGCGTATCGCCTTTTACATATTCTTTTATGGCGTATACAGTTCCGTTATCTTTTACAACGCCATAAACATGTACAATTCCAGGTGTGTCCTCGTACAATGCAATATTTTGGTACACTTCAATAAAGTCATACATCGTAGTTTTGAAAAGAACTTCGCTACCTGATTTGGGGTACACCAATGTTTCTTCAGTTCTTGGAATAACTAATGTTGGCGGAAGGTATTCCTTTATTAACACTGCAAGTTTTTCTTTGTTATCAAACCCTAAATATACAGCACCTTCGCCGTCTATTTGCATATATCTACCAATTTGGTAACGCCCTGCTATAATTGTACCAATTGGTAACATGCCCTGTGGGTTTTTCTTTTTGCCATTATAGCCGCAATGTGGGCATACTGTTTCATCACTGTTAATTATGTTCATACACCAGCTACATATTTTCTTGTTGCTCAAGGTGCCGCCTCCTATTGCCTTTTGTCTATCGGTCTATTTCGTCTTCGTTTTCAAGGCTT
>JGI994J12354_10002963_pt1 | contig 16170 bp, 19 predicted proteins | sample IntmicLarv3ML3BL_FD_12354 | JGI IMG/M metagenome (IMG submission 12354) | reverse complement strand
CTCCGCCGTCGTAAGGTCGCCCGCCAAAACAGCGGCTTCCGCTTCGTCAAGCAGATCAGATATTTCATTCAAATTATCACGGACAACCACGAAATTCATGGTACAGAACAGCATTATAACGAACAGAATCAGAATCCCGATCCAGAGGAATTTCATGCGGGTTTTTTCTCCTTTGCGGCATAGTATACTCTGCCACTGTCATCAATCGACATCAAAAATGTCTCGTTTACAGGCAGTTTGCCATGTTCGTTCAACCATTTTTCCACCCATTTTCGACTAAGACCGCGCTTTATAAGGTTTTTGTCCATGTACCTCCCGTCGCTGACAACAATCAGCGGCATACCCTTATCCGCACCGAGATTCAGGCTCATCTGCTTAGGTGTCGCCGGATTTTCATCCTCGTAAAGTATTGCACTTAATTGTCCGCCGGACTCTATAATTCCGTATTTGACGGAGGCTAAGTCCAATACATTTTTCTGTCGCAGCTCGCTTATAAGCTCATCAAGGGTTATGCGGTTTCGCTTCATCTCCATCTGGTTAATTTTTCCGTTTTCTATTACGACGCTCGGTCGGCCACAGACAAATGCGCGGAACCTTATACTTTTTAGCGTACCGAAGGACATCAGGAATTCAAGCCCGATCAGCGAAAAAATCGGAATTATCGCGTGCAAAAGAGGAATGCCGGTATCCTGAATCGGAATTGACGCAAGCTCAGAAATCATTATTGTAACTGCAAGCTCGCTTGCCTCAAGCTCGCGGCTTTCAAAGCTGACTGACGACCTTGCGGGCGCGTTCGGGATTCTTCTTGGAATGGTCGGTGCGGGCGCGTTGCTTATGCTAGTCTCAATCGTTTCGCTGATGAACATAACAGGGGGTGTGTAGATGTCGGTTCTGCGCGACTGGATTTCCGGAGTGACTGCCGCCGCCATCATACTTTCGGCAGTTCTAGCATTAACGCCAGAGGGCACCGTGAAAAAGACTGTTCGGCTCGCAGGTGGTCTCGTTATGTTGATTGCCGTCGTGTCGCCTTTCAGAAGCTTGAATATTTCCGACATCTCTTTTTTTACCCAACAATACCGCGCCGACTATGAAAACTATGAGGAAAAACTGATTTTTGAAAACTCGGCAATGGTGAAACTTATCATAGAAGACAAAACCCGCACATATATATTGCAAAAGGCGGGGGAGTTCGGAATTGACTGCGATGTGGAGGTGATGGCAAAGACGGCAGAGGCCGGCTACCCCTATCCTGTGCAGGTTACAATTATTGGCGCTTTAAGCGAAGCCGAAAAGGATAAGCTTGGCAGGTTTATAAAGGCGGAACTGGGAGTACAAAATCAAATCTGGATGGAGAATTCTCAATGAAAACCGAGCTTCTCGAAAAGTGGACAGTTCTTTTTGGCAAGTACAAATACCTGTTGCTCGTGATTTTAGCGGGAGTTATTCTTCTGCTTCTGCCAACGGGCGGCGGAGAAAAACCTGCCGAAAGCGGTGGCGCCCGCGAGACGGAGCTGCTCGACCTTGAAATAATGGAAAAACGTGTCTGCGCCGCCTTGAAAAGTATTTACGGAGTCGGGGAGGCGGAGGTGGTTCTGACGCTGAAAACCACGATGGAAATTGTCTATCAGAGCGATGTTCGAACGGAAAGCTCATCGGCTGACGGGCGGCAGGGCTACGAGCACAAAACCGTCACCGTGTCGCAGGGTTCAGGTATAACGCAAGCGGTGGTGACAAAGCATATTTATCCGGAGTTCAAGGGCGCGCTCATTGTTTGCGACGGCGGCGGCGACGCTGGCACAAAGCTAAAAGTTATCGAAGCCGTCACCGCGCTCACCGGGCTTTCATCCGACAAAATTTCCGTGGCCCGCCGCGGGTCAAACTAAAAAAGGGGAGATTTACGTTGAAGCTAAACGCAAATATCTGGAAGAAAAACGCGATACTGGCAACTGTTATTCTGTTCGTCTGCGTTGCGGTGTACCTCAACTGGTCATATGGCCGTGATTCCTCTGCTGACGTCGCGTCACCTGACGGCGAGCTTTTAGGCGGAACTGTTCTGGAAACGGAGGCGGGTACCGACAGCCTTTCCGTCATCGGGCAGGAGGGCGAACTTTCCGCAAATGAAGTCATCGACACTGCAAATCCTGAAACGAACCCGAGCGACTACTTCGCTGTTGCGCGGCTAAACCGTCAGCAGGCGCGTGACAGCTCACTCTCGATTCTAAGAAAATCTTCGGAAAACACGGAGGCTTCGCAGGAGATACGCGACGGCGCAATACTTGACCTTGGCACAATTGCCGATAATGCAATCAGGGAAGCGCAAATCGAGAGTCTAGTAATTGCAAAGGGGTTCACAGACTGCGTGGCATTTATAAGTGACGTCGGAGTTGACGTTGTGGTGTCCTCACCAGAGGGCGGGCTTGTCGCCGAGCAGGTAACTCAAATTAAGGACATAGTTGTTGCGGAGACAGCGACATCTGTCGGAAACATCACCATACTGGAAGTTGGTTGATTTACACAATTTTTGCGACCCGGAAGCGAGTATTTGAAATACTTCGTTCCGGGTCGAGGTCTTGTTTTTAATAAAATTTTATGATATAATAATCAATAAGATATTTTAAACTGTGAGATTATGCCCAGAAACAAAGAAAGGCCGGTTGACACAATGGCTGATAACAAAGAATACATCACAAACAACGACACAAACGGCAAAATCAGCATATCCGAGGATGTAATCGCCTCCATCGCCTCTTTTGCCGCTAAGGAAATTGACGGTGTTTTGCCACTTACTTCCGCAGGTGACGAAATTGCCGAAATTTTTGGCAAGAAAAATGTAGCAAAGGGCGTAAAAGTCCAGCTCGACGAAAACTCCGTCGCAATCGGGATGGGTATTCGCGTGCGTCACGGCGTAAAAGTGCCGGAAATTGCGCTGACTTTGCAGCGTGCTGTAATTCAGGCGGTTGAAACCTATGCGGGACTCGCCGTTTCCTCCGTAAATATTTATGTCGGAGGGATAGACTTCGGTGCTAAATCCGAAGCCGCAGAAGACTGATATGATGAACAGACGAACAGCGCGGGAGCTTGCCCTACACATTATTTTCGAACTCGGATTTTCCGAAAACAGCGCGGAGCTTTTGGATTTTCGCCGCAGCGATGAGGGGCAGGAACTGCTCGCCGACCAAAACGAACTTTTTGAAGCGCCGCTCGAGAACAGGTACAGCGAGTATGTTAACAGGCTTACCTCCGCTGTGGCAAACAACCTGTTTGACATCGATGTGTACATCGAAAAGTACATGGTCGGATGGAATGTTTCCCGTGCCTCTCGGATGTGCATGGCGATTTTGCGCCTTTGCATTGCGGAGATACTGTATCTTCCCGACGTGCCGCCTAGCTCCTCGATAAACGAAGCAGTTGAGCTTGCGAAAAAGTATGAAAATGAGGACATCCCTCCGTTTATCAACGGTGTACTCGGCGCATTCGTTCGAGGGGAGCAGTTGGAACAGTGAGCTTTTATCTCGGATTCGACACCTCGAATTACACGACCTCGTCCGCTTTTTACGACCAGGTTTCAGACAGGGTTTTCTCACAAAAACGCCTGCTTGACGTTAGACAGGGCGAGCTTGGCTTACGGCAAAGCGACGCCCTTTTTGCGCATATTAAGCGCTTGCCTCAAATTTTTTCAGAGCTTGTTTTAAACGCCAATTCCGCGCAAATTTACGCTGTTGCGGCAAGCTCGCGTCCCCGCGCGTTGGAGGACTCATACATGCCGTGTTTCCTCGCGGGAGTGTCGCAAGGCAAGGTTCTTGCGGCGACGCTCGGAGTTCCGTTCTATGAATTTTCGCACCAGCAGGGGCACATTGCGGCGGGTGCATGGAGCGCAGGTAAGTCCGAACTTCTTGACGGTGAATTTCTCGCAGTTCACATCAGCGGAGGCACTACCGAACTTCTTCACATTAAGCAGGGAACGGATGGGCTTCCCGAATGCACCTGTATCGGCGGAACGAAGGATCTTGCAGCGGGGCAGCTTGTTGACCGCTGTGGAAAGCTTCTGGGTCTTGGGTTTCCATCCGGCACGGAACTTGAAAAGCTCGCGCTTGAAAGCAAAAGTACGGCTTTTTCACGGGTGAAAATGGACGGGCTTGATTTTTCGCTTTCCGGCGTTGAAAACCAGTTAATAAAAATGAAAACTGACGGCGTAGTCCCCGCAGACATCGCCGCGTTTACCCTTAACACGATAACTGACGTGCTGACGGCGCTGTTCACCATAGCGAAAAAGGACAGCCGCTATGCCGCGCTTCCGATTCTTTGCGTGGGCGGAGTAATGTCTAACAGCATAATCAGAAAAGCGATTGAGGCACGGTTTTCAGCGCATTTTGCCGAGCCTGCGTACTCCTCCGACAACGCAGCCGGAATCGCGCTGCTCTGTGCACGGGCGCATAAAGCGGGGCTTACACCCACAAAGGCAGGTGTACTTGATTGAGTGAAAAAATTTACAGCGTCTCGGACATAAACCAGCGAATAAAGCAGCTTATCGACAGCGACAGGTTNCTTTTAAACGTTGCGATAAGTGGCGAGCTTTCAAACTACAAGGTTTATCCGTCCGGGCATCACTACTTTACTTTGAAGGACGAGAGCAGCGTCTTGCGTGCCGTAATGTTCCGAAACGAGGCTTCATCTCTCAAATTCCGCCCTGAAAGCGGGATGAAAGTTGTCATTCGCGGGCGGGTTGCGGTCTACCCGCGCGACGGACAGTACCAACTCTACGCAAACGAGATTGTACCGGACGGTATCGGTGAGCTCGCGGTTGCTTTCGAGCAGTTAAAGCAGAAGCTTCAGGCTAAGGGCTACTTTGAGCTTTCGGCGAAAAAAACTCTGCCGAAATATCCGACACAGATTTGTCTGATAACTTCGCCAGCGGGCGCGGCTGTCCGCGATATGTTACGTATTCTGAAAAAGCGCTGGCCTGTATGCGAAATTCTGATTCTTCCCGTCCGCGTTCAGGGTGAGGAAGCTCCTGGCGAAATTGCTGCCGCAATCGACTACGCAAACACATGGTCACTCGGAGAATTGATTATTACAGGTCGCGGCGGCGGTTCAATCGAGGATTTGTGGGCGTTCAACGAGGAATGTGTCGCGGATGCGATTTACCGTTCTGCTTTGCCTATAGTTTCCGCAGTCGGACACGAGCCGGACGTTACGATAGCCGATTTTGTCGCCGATTTACGCGCTGCAACACCGTCAAACGCGGCGGAGCTGACAGTTCCTGACGCAGCGGAGCTTGCGCTAAGGCTGAAAAGTCTCGACGCACATCTGCGTTCGCTCACCGACCGACATGTAAAACTCGCTCGGAGCCGTCTAAATGCACTCTCAACGCGAAATGTTCTGAATAGCCCCGCCGCTTTCCTGCGCGAAAAGCGGCAGCGCCTGCTCTTCGCCGAGGCTGCGTTCGGTGCGGCAGCGGAACGGCTTGTCACAGATGAACGTGCACGGCTCGGCAGAATTTCCGCCTCGCTTGACGCATTGAGTCCACTTAAAGTCCTGAGCCGGGGATATTCCATCGTAACTACTACGGACGCTTCATCGCGCGCAATCCTCTCTGCAAACGAGGTTAAAATTGGACAAGCTCTGTCGATTAGACTGCATGATGGGAGCCTAACCGTCACCGTCAGCGACAAAGGTGAAAGTAATCCGAAAAAACGGCAGAAACCAAAGGTTGAAAGTGACCGCGAAATACCCGAACAGCTTGAAATATAAGGAGTTGCAATATGGCTGAAAAATTGAGCTTTGAACAGGCGATAGTTCGCCTTGAAGAAATCGCAAACCTTTTGGAACGCGGCGAAACCCCAATCGAGCAGTCGCTTAAACTTTTCGAGGAGGGTGCGGCGCTTTTGAAAACCTGTAACCAAACCCTTGAAAAAGCGGAGCATAAAGTAAGTTTGCTCGTTAAAAATTCGGCGGGCGAGCCAGAAGCCGAACCTTTCGACGCAGAATGAGCGCAGAATATCAGGCACGGCTCGATTACCTTGCCAAAACAGTAAGCGTTGCTCTCAAAGCCTATGTTCCCGAGTCTTCTCTTGCACAAAACCGCCTTTTTGAGGCAATGCGGTACAGCCTCCTTTCAGGAGGGAAGCGACTACGCGGGGCGCTGCTACTTGAATTCTGCGAGGTATGTGGCGGAAATCTTGATGATGCGCTGCCATTTGCGTGCGCACTCGAAATGATACACGCCTACTCACTTATACACGATGATTTGCCCTGTATGGACAACGATGTGTTGCGTCGAGGCAAGCCAACAAGCCATATTGTATTCGGTGAAGCGATGGCTGTTTTGTCGGGTGATTCTCTTTTAAACCTCGCGTTCGAAACCATGCTTTCGGCGATTCCTGCGCTTACAAACCCCGAAAACGGAGTAAAGGCCGCCGCCTTTATCGCAAAAGCTTCCGGCGCTTACGGAATGGCGGGCGGGCAGGTGCTCGACATGGAAAACGAGAGCGGCGAGGCGGACATTGTACGAATTGAGCTGACCTGTTCGCTGAAAACCGGAGCTCTCTACACAGCGGCGTGTGTTGCAGGCACTTTGCTTGCCGGCGGAACTGAGGAACAGGTCTCATCGGCGAAGAATTTCGCTGAAAACCTCGGTCTTGCATTTCAGATCGTGGATGATATTCTCGATGTAACTTCCAGCGAAGCCGAGCTTGGCAAGCCTATTGGCTCGGATAAGACTTCGGGAAAAGCCACATTTATAAATGCGCTGGGGCTGGAAAAATGCCGCAAATATGTCGTCTCTCTCACAAAGGCGGCAGCCACATCACTTGACAGTTTTGAAAATAGCGCTTTCCTTGAGTGGCTTGCAAACAGCATGGCTTCCAGGAAAAAATAGCGTTTTGGGGGACAGAATGGAAATTCTCACATTGATGCGATACACCGCCCGCATTGAGTTTCTGACAGGGAACAGAATCATCAATGCCGCCATAGTTGCGTGGGTTATCGCACAGGTCGCAAAGACTATAATTGACTTTTTTTCGCGAAAAAAGCTCAATTTCAGGCGGATGATCGGCTCGGGCGGCATGCCCAGTTCCCACTCGGCAACCGTTTGTGCCGTTGCGACGGTCGCCTGCAAAATTTGTGGCGTGCATTCACCCGAATTCGGAATAGCCTGCGCTTTCGCCGTCATAGTTATGTATGACGCTTCAAATGTGCGGCGCGCGGCAGGCGAACAGGCGAAAATTATCAACTATATGCTTAAAAATTGGCAAACTCTAACACCGGAAATATTCGGCAGAGAGCTTAAAGAGTTGCTTGGGCATACCCCGTTTCAGGTTATTATCGGCGCAATGCTAGGAATTGCAACAGGGATTTTGCTTTAGCGTTCTGCTTTAGGAGGACTTCATGGGTATTCTTGACGGGATAAATTCCCCAAAAGACGTAAAAAAACTTACGCAAGCGGAGCTTTCTGCGCTTGCGTATGAAGTGCGTGAGCTTATAGTCAGTAATACCGCACATTCGGGTGGGCATCTCGCCTCTAATCTGGGCGCAGTTGAAATTACGATTGCGCTACACCGGGTTTTTGACACCTCGAAGGACAGGATTGTTTTCGATGTCGGACACCAGTGTTACACGCACAAAATCCTGACAGGCAGGCGCGAACGATTTGAAACTCTGCGTTCGCTCGGCGGTCTCGGTGGTTTTCCCGACCCATGTGAGAGCGAGCATGATGCTTTTCGAGCAGGTCACGCCTCTACCTCAGTCTCTGCCGCACTGGGAATTGCACGCGCGAGAACTCTCAAAGGCAAAAACTTCGGCGTTATAGCGTTGATTGGCGACGGCGCGCTGACAGGCGGCCTTGCTTATGAGGCGCTGATTGACGCCGGGCAGAGCCGCGAGCCGATGATTGTCATTCTGAACGACAACGAAATGTCCATCGGCAAAAACGCGGGCGGCGGCGAACGACTGCTCGCACGTATGAGACTCGGCAAGCGCTATATTCGCTTCAAGGATGTATTTCGCCATGCGACCTCAAAAATTCCAGGCGGTTCCGCTGTCTACCGCTTTGTCCACAGAAGCAAAAACAAGCTGAAAGATTTGCTCCTGCGCGGCAATATTTTTGAAGATATGGGTTTTACTTATCTTGGACCAGTTGACGGTCACGACATAAAAAATTTGACCCGCTTTCTCGAAATGGCGAAAAACTATAACGCTCCCGTACTAATTCACGCCTCAACTGTCAAAGGTAAGGGCTATTCTTTTGCCGAAGAACTTCCTAGCGAGTTTCATGGAACTTCCGGATTTGACATTAAATCTGGTGAACGAGTGAATGGCGGACGCAGTTTTTCGTCCGAGTTTGGCGCGGCGCTCGCCGATTTTGCGCGGGAAGACAGTCGCATTTGTGCGATAACCGCTGCTATGCAATCGGGAACAGGGCTTGACCGCTTTGCCGCAGAATTTCCAACCAGATTTTTCGACGTCGGTATAGCTGAGGGTCACGCCGCGACAATGTCGGCGGGACTTGCGTCGATGGGAATGCTCCCTGTCTTTGCTGTCTACTCAACTTTTTTGCAGCGAAGCTACGACATGCTGATTCACGACGTTGCGCTGCAAAGGTTACGCGTTGTTTTTGCCGTTGACCGCGCCGGTCTTATCGGTGAGGACGGAGCGACGCATCAGGGTGTGTTCGACGCTGCGTTCCTCTCACAAATCCCAGGAATGCGCGTTTTTTGCCCGGCAAATTACGCTGAGCTTCGCACTATGCTTCGCCTCGCACTTTATGACAGCGAAGGCCCTGCGGCTGTTCGCTATCCGCGCGGCGGTGAGGGCTGTTACACCGCTTGCTCCGAAGGATTCAGCGAGGTTCTGAAAAGCGGGGACTCCGTAACAATCGCTGCATACGGCACAATGATAAACGAAGCTTTGAAAGCTGCTGGCGCGCTAGCTCTGTTCGGAGTAAACGCCGAAGTCTTGAAGCTCAACACAATTGCGCCGCTCGATATACCCGCCGTTTTGAAATCAGTTTCACGTACAGGCGCACTCATTGTTGCCGAAGATTGCGTAAACGAGGGTTCTGTCGGTATGCGGCTCTCCTCCGCAATCCTTGAAAGTGGGATGTGTCCGGCTGTGCGCTTTCTTAATCTGGGTGATGAATTTATTCCGCACGGTGACGTAAAAAGCCTAATGAAAATTTACAACATTGACGCAAATGCAATAGTCTCCGCCGCCGTAAATGTTTTGGGCAGCTCCGAAAGGGGCGTTGTCGTATGAGCGTTGAAAAGCTGCGGCTTGACCAGCTTTTGGCCTCGCGCGGGCTTTTTCCGAGTAGAGAAAAGGCACAGGGGGCGATTTCTGACAATATAATTTATGTCGATGGAAAATGTGCGACAAAACCTAGTGCAACCTATCCGTTTGACACAGAAATTGAAGTCAGGGGAACACCGCTGAAATACGTTAGCCGCGGCGGACTCAAGCTTGAAAAGGCGATTTCAGTATTTGAGCTCAAGCTTGATGGCAAGGTTGCCGCTGACATTGGGGCAAGTACAGGCGGCTTTACCGACTGTATGCTGCAAAACGGAGCCGCAAAGGTTTACGCGATTGACGTCGGCAGCGGTCAGCTCGCCGAAAAGTTGCGTAATGATAGCCGCGTAGTTAACATGGAAAAAATGAATATTCGCGACATAACTTCGAATATGCTCGAACCGCTGGATTTTGTGACAGTTGATGTCAGCTTTATCTCGCTGAAGATTGTTCTACCTTTCGTTCTGCCTCTTTTACGCGATAATGCCAGCACCGTTGCTCTCATCAAACCCCAGTTTGAGGCAGGGAAGGGCAACGTCGGAAAGAAAGGCGTTGTGCGAAATCCATCGGTTCACAAAAGCGTATTGGACAAGTTTATAACAGAGGCGGAAGCCGCAGGCTTTTCTGTTACTGCAATCTACTATTCGCCTGTTCGCGGACCGGAAGGTAACATCGAATATTTGGCGCTGCTCTCAGTTTCTGGAGTGTCGGCAAACTTTGACACAGCGGAAATTGTAAAAAAGGCAAACTCCGATTTATGAGGTGGTAAGTTTGAAAAAAATACTACTATACCCAAACAAAAAACGAGACGACGGATTTCGAATCACCTCGCAGCTTGCAGCAACGCTTCACAGCTTTGGAATAGCTCCGGTTGTTGCAGATGTTGCCTGGTTCGGTGTGCCGGACTACGTTGAAAGAAAAAGTATGTACGAGGCGCTTTCCTCCGCTGATATGCTGATTTCTCTCGGCGGCGACGGCACGATTTTGAGCATTGCCGCTAGCGCCGCAAAGTCAAATCTCCCGATTTTGGGCATAAATATCGGCAATGTCGGGTTTATGACCGCGCTTGACAAGTTTTCGCTAGAAACTCCAGATGGGGTTTCTCTGTTAAAAAACATTATTGACGGCGAATATTTCATTGACAGACGTATGATGCTGCAAGCCGAGGTTATTCGTAACGGAAGCTGTGTTTTTGAGGCAATAGCTCTAAACGACGCTGTTGTTTCCGGCGACAAGGTTTCGCGCATGGTTCACCTGAATTTATGGAACGGTGGGCATTTTGTTTCGCAATTTCGCGGCGACGGAATCATTGCAGCAACGCCAACAGGCTCTACTGCATACTCAATGTCAGCTGGTGGCCCTGTTGTTGACCCAGGCGCTGAAAACCTGATAATAACACCAATTTGCGCTCACGCGTATGCTGTCCGCTCGTTTGTGTTTTCGGGCAAAGATGTTGCGTATATCGATTGTGTCTCCTCCGAAAATTCTGCATATTTGACGATTGACGGAGCAACAGGTATTGCTCTTTCGGCAGGGGATAGGGTCAAAGTATCAAAATCCGAGCAGGTTTGCTTACTTGTACGCTTGCAAAACTATAATTTTTATGACATAATATCAACAAAGCTACGGTAGTAAGGGGGAAATGGGTTTGAAAGCGCTCAGGCACAGTAAGATTCTAGAGATTGTCCGCACGCAGCAAATCGAAACGCAGGAGGACTTTGCGGCGGCGCTTCGGGAAATGCACATCGAGGCAACACAGGCCACAATTTCCCGCGACATAAAGGAGCTGCGGCTGCAAAAAACACTGACAAAGAACGGCACCTACAAGTATTCGCTCCCAAATGCCTCTGATGAGGTAAATCTTGACTCACGTTTGCACGCAATTTTCAAAGAGTGTGCCATTTCCGTTGAATGCGCTATGAATATCGTTGTCGTTCGAACGTTACCAGGGCTTGCAAATGGCGCTTGCGCCGCTGTTGACGCGATGAAGCTTGACTACGTCTTGGGAACCCTGGCGGGTGACGACACTGGCATGATAGTTGTGCGAGACGGTGCATATGCTGAAACTTTGCGTTCGCGAATATCCCGCCTTATGAGATAACAATTTACGATAGCCGGAGGACAATATGCTCACCCTGTTGCACATTGAAAACATAGCCGTTGTCGAGCGTGCCGATGTGGAATTCGGCACGCAGTTTAACGTACTTACAGGTGAGACTGGCGCCGGTAAATCCATTATTATAGACGCAATAAACGCCGTTCTGGGTGAAAGAACTTCCCGTGACATTATCCGCTCCGGCGAAAGCTCCGCCTCGGTTTCGGCCGTGTTTGCGCCGCTTTCAGCTTCTGTTATGGGCTGGCTCTCCGAAAACGACTACGAGCCGGACGAGGATGGTACCCTTTTAATTCAGCGCTCCATCTACGCCGATGGCAGGAATGTCTGCAAACTTAACGGCAGACCTGTAACCGTTTCACTTCTGCGCGGGCTTGGAACGTTGCTTATCAACATTCATGGTCAGCATGACAGCCAGCAGTTGCTTGATGACAGCTCGCATATGCTCTATCTCGATAGCTTTGCAAAAAACGAGGAATTGCGCCAAAATTACGCCGAAGCGTTTAACGCGTTGCGCATGGTTCGGCACGACATTGAAAAATTGACCGCAGGCGAAGCTGACAAGGCTCGAAAGATTGAAATGCTTAGATTTCGAGTGGAGGAGATCGACGCCGCCTCGCTCTATGACGGCGAGGATGAGGAACTTGAGCTTCGTCGTGATGTATTGCGAAATTCCGAGCGTATAACCGAGGGAATACTCGAAAGCTACGCCGCACTTTATGGCGGCGAGGACTATGACGGCGCGTGTTCCATGCTTGTTTCTGCCGAGCGTGAGCTGTCCGGAATCGCTAACGTAGATGAAACGCTAGCCGCACTGCATTCCCGAATTTCCGAGCTTCGATACGCCGTGGACGACGTCGCCGACGAGCTTCGCGCCCTGCGTGACGCATACGAATTTTCACCCGAGGAAGCCGATCGCCTCGAGACTCGGCTCGACCTTATGCGGCGGCTAAAACGTAAGTATGGCGCGACCGTTGCCGAAGTCCTTGAAGCAGGCGAAGCGGCAAAGGTTGAGCTTGACGAAATCGAGTTTTCCGAGGAAAAGCTTGAATCACTGCGAAAAAATCTGGCTTTGGCCCTTGCTAAATCAACAGAACTCGCCGACGCCCTCACCGAGAATCGAAAAACCGCTGCAACCGCGCTTACCAAGCGGATTCTTACCGAGCTTTCTGACCTCGACATGAAAAATGTCAACATGGCAGTTGAATTGTCGGCTAAGGAGTTGTCACCCGACGGCGCGGACAGCGTCCGATTCCTTATATCCGCAAACGCGGGGGAGGAACTGCGACCGCTGGCAAAGGTTGCCTCGGGCGGCGAGCTTGCAAGAATAATGCTTGCTATGAAGTCGGTACTCTCCGAAAATGACGAGGTTGGGACGTTGATTTTCGACGAGGTTGACGCAGGCGTCAGCGGCAGAGCCGCACAGCGCGTTGCGGAAAAGCTCACCGATGTCGGCGCGATTCGCCAGGTGCTGTGCGTGACGCACCTCCCGCAGATTGCCGCGATGTCAGACGACCACTATCTCATCGAAAAGCGCGAGGAGCGCGGGCGGACCTTCACATCCGTCCTTCCTCTTGATGGCAAGGGGAGAGCGGGCGAGCTTGCAAGAATGACAGGCGGCGCGGAAATTACCGAAACAACGCTGAAAAACGCGGAAGAGCTCATAAAATCTGCTGAAAAGTTTAAGATTAGGAGAATGGAAAGATGACTGTTTTCGAGGAACTGAAGGCGCGCGGGCTAATTGCTCAGACAACAAACGAGGAGGAAATTAAAGAACTTATCGACAGCGGCAAAGCTGTGTTTTATTCGGGTTTTGACCCCACCGGCGAAAGTCTGCACATCGGACACATGATGCAGTTGATAGTGGCTCGACATTTGCAGCGCGCAGGCAACAAAGCGATTATTCTCTGCGGCGGCGGAACGGCTATGGTTCCGGATCCGACGGGCAAAACCGACATACGTCCAATTCTGTCGAAAGAAGACATTGCGAAAAATATCGCGGGTTTCAGATCACAGATGGAGCAGGTTCTGAGCTTTGACGAGGGCGGTGCTGCAATTGTTAACAACGCCGACTGGCTGCTCGACCTGAATTATATCGACTTTTTGCGTGACGTCGGTATCCATTTTTCAGTCAACCGCATGCTGACCGCTGAGTGCTACAGGACTCGTATGGAGCACGGACTTTCGTTTATCGAGTTCAACTACATGCTCATGCAGGCGTATGATTTCTACTACCTCAGCGAAAAATACGGCGTTAACATGCAGTGCGGCGGCGATGACCAGTGGTCGAACATCCTTGCCGGAGCCGATTTAATTCGCCGCAAAACCGGAAAGCCAGCGCACGGCATTACGTTTACGCTACTTCTGACCTCGGATGGGAAAAAGATGGGTAAGACAATGGGCGGTGCTGTATGGATTGATAAGAATCAGACATCACCGTATGAATTCTTCCAGTATTGGCGTAATGTCGGCGACGACGATGTAATCAATACTATGAAAATGTGTACATTTGTTCCGCTTGAGGAAATCGTCGAGTTTGAAAAGTTCGAGGGTGCAGCGCTGAACCCTGTAAAAGAACGCCTCGCGTTTGAAGTTACCAAGATTATTCACGGCGAAGCCGCTGCAACCGAGGCTTTGAATGCTGCACGCGCTGTTTTTTCCTCCGGTGCCGCCGCTGATATGCCGTCAAGCCAGCTTGCGGCAGACGATTTCACTGACGACATAATCGGAGTTCTTGACCTACTTGTCAAAACCGGACTCACGGCATCAAAAGGCGAGGCACGCCGTCTTGTCGAGCAAGGCGGAATCTCTCTCAATGACGAAAAGGTTTCTGACGTTACCACAACCTTTGAAAAGGGGATTTTCGAGGGCGACGGCGCCGTTATTCGCAAAGGCAAAAAGATTTTCCATAAAGCAACAGTGTAAAAGAAAGATAAAACAAAATGACGCTCACCGCTTTTTCGGTGAGCGTCATTTTCCGTAAATACTTCGACTTTTACTTAACGTATTCCGCTACAAGGTCATTCATATTGTAAAGTCCTGCCGCCTTGCCCGCAGTAAAGCTGACAGCCTTCACGGCGCCATTCGCAAAAACGGCACGGCTTGCGGCCGAGTGTGAAATTTCGATAACCTCGTCTGTTCCCGCAAAGATGACAGCATGGTCACCGACAATTGTTCCGCCGCGCAGAGAGTGGATTCCAATTTCATTTTTCCTGCGGGCTTCACGAACAGGCTGGCGACTATATACATACTCCGCTTCATAGGAAAGCGCAACGCTGACTGCGTCTGCGAGCATAAGTGCCGTCCCAGAGGGTGCGTCGATTTTACGGTTGTGATGTTTTTCGATGATTTCAACATCGTACGCGTCACCTAAAAGCGCCGCCGCATTTTTTGCAAGCTGCGTCACCAGCGCGACCCCAAGCGACATATTAGCCGAGCGGAAAATCGCGATTTTTTTCGAAGCTTCGGCAATTTTTGCAAGCTGCTCCTCTGAGTATCCGGTGGTGCAAACGACAAGTGCAATGCCTTTACCTGTGCAATAGGAGAGTACCCCGTCAAGTGCACCGGCATAAGAACAGTCAACTACGATGTCTGCGCTTCCACCGAACTCCAGAAGGTCGGCATACACGGGATATTTGCCACGCTTTTCAGTTACAAGGTCAATTCCGGCGACAATTTGCATGTCGTCGCGGGTTGCGACTGCTTCGGATATGTACTGACCGAGCCTGCCGTTGCAACCCGAAAGTATAATTCGTGTCATAAATATGACCATTCCTTTTCCTTACATCCTTTTACATGGGAAATCCGCTACCCAACGAGCCCGTGCTTTGCGAGGATACCCCTTAGCTTTTCCGCGTTTTGCGGAGCCATGTCGCAGAGCGGCATACGCAAAATTCCGGCATTCATACCCATCATGTTAAGCGCAGTTTTTACAGGAATCGGGTTTGTTTCGATGAACAGTGCGTTCATCAAATCCTGAAGCTTGAATTGAAGCTTTGCCGCCTCGTCAAACTTTTCGTCAAGACACATGTGAACCATTTCGGCGGTTTCCTTAGGCATGACATTTGCAAGAACCGAGATAACGCCCTTTGCTCCGAGTGCCATCATCGCAACAGTTTCGTCGTCGTTGCCGCACCAGACATTAAGTTCGTCGCCGCAGACGGCACGGGTTTGAGCGAGGAGCGAGAAGTTCGATCCGGCTTCCTTGACGCCGTTAATCATCGGGTGCTTTGACAGCGCCTTGTAACTGTCAACAGTGAATCCCATGCCCGTGCGGGAGGGGACATTGTACAAAATTATCGGAATGTTAACACGGTCTGCGACATACTCAAAATGCTTAACAAGCCCTGTCTGTGTGGTCTTGTTGTAGTACGGAGTGACCATCAGCAGGCCGTCCGCGCCGCTTTTTTCCGCCTCCTGCGACATTGTAAGCGCATCTGCTGTGTCGTTAGAGCCCGTTCCTGCGATAATCTTAACGCGGCCAGCGGCGCGCTTTATCGCGTATTCGATGGTTTCGAGGTGCTCGGGGATTGTCTGCGTCGAGGACTCGCCCGTGGTTCCGCAGACGATGATTGCGTCCGTGCCGTTTTTAATCTGAAAATCTATCAGCTGCCCGAGTCTTTCAAAATCGACGGAATCGCTTGTAAACGGCGTAACTATGGCAACGCCGGCTCCGGTGAAAATAGGATTTTTCATGGTATTACCTCCTTATGGTAGGGATTAAGGCGTTAAATCTTGCCCTCCGCGCAAAGAAGTTCGGCGAGAAGAACAGCACC
>JGI994J12354_10002962_pt1 | contig 16173 bp, 15 predicted proteins | sample IntmicLarv3ML3BL_FD_12354 | JGI IMG/M metagenome (IMG submission 12354) | reverse complement strand
GGGGGGGGCCCCCGCCTCAACTTCGGCTGGCAGCTGCCCGAGGTCATCGGGTTCATGGAAAAGGTCTATCGGGAGGAGCACACGGCCAAGATGCTCACCTCGGTGCTCCTCGAGCAGTGCGATATGCTCTACGGCGGCAAGCCGGGGGACGATACCACGGCCTGCACCCTGAAAATCCGGCGGCGCAGCCCCCTCAACCTGCTGCTGGGGCCACCCCGCGACCCCGAGGACGACGCCCGGATGCTCAAGCTGTTTTTCTCCAAGGAGGGCCGGCGCATCGTGTGCGGCGGCACCACCTCGGGCCTGGTGGCCTCCTTCCTGGGCAAGCCATTGGAGGTCGGCCTGCCCGAGTACCGCGACCCCAAGATTCCGCCTACGGCCAAGATAGACGGGGTTGATTTGGTCACCGAGGGTGTCATCACCATGAGCCGGGTGCTCGAATACGCCCGAGATTTTCTGGGTGAAAACCGCCTCTATATGCAGNGGAGCCGCCAGCAGGACGGTGCCAGCCAAATCGCCCGGATGCTCTTCGAGCAGGCCACCGACATCAATTTCTTCGTGGGCCAGGCCGCCAACCCGGCCCACCAGAACCCCGATTTACCCATTGCCTTCAACATCAAAATGCAGCTGGTGGAGGAGCTGACCGGCGTGCTGCAGAAGATTGGCAAGCGGATTAAGGTCAGTTATTTTTAGGCGTTGACGAAACCCGGCGGGCGGACACAAGGTCCGCCCCTACGAAGGGCACATCCTCCCCCAAGAACTTAAGAATCGTTGCCTTAAGCGAAGTTGCGAAGCAACTTCATGGGGTTTATCCCCGTAGGCGAAACCCACGCCCCTTCTACAAATGCCCTTTATGCCCTTCGCCACCCACAAGACCCACATTTACACAGGAAGAGGGAGAGACATGGAAAACACCTTTGACTACACCGTTCTGGACGGTATCCTGGCCCGCCTTGGCACGGCCGAGAGCGCCATCATCGCCATTTTGCAGGAGGTGCAGGAGCACTACCGCTACTTGCCCCGAGAAGTCTTCGGCTATCTGGCCGGGCGCATGGGCGTGCCCCAGGCGCGGCTTTTTTCGGTGGCCACCTTTTACGAGAACTTTTCCCTCAGCCCCAAGGGCAAATATGTCATCAAGGTGTGCGACGGCACGGCCTGCCATGTGCGCAAGTCGATTCCCATCCTGGGCCGCATGCGCCGGGAGCTTGCCCTGCCCGAGGGCAAGCATACGACATCCGACCTGCTCTTCACCGTCGAGACGGTGTCGTGCCTGGGCGCCTGCGGGCTGGCCCCGGTCATCACGGTCAACGACAAGGTCTATCCGGCCATGACGCCCGACACCGCGGCAGCGCTGCTGGCCGAGCTGAGAAAGGAGGAAGGTCATGACGCTGACTAAACTGCAAGACCGCGCCGCCTTGGACACCCTGCGCCAGCAGTGCACCGAGGCAGCGCATGCCGAGAAGCGCAAGATTCTGGTGTGCGCCGGCACCGGCTGCATCTCAGGCGGGTCGCTGGAAATCTACACCCGCCTCCGTGAAATCCTCGAAGCGCGCGGCATCCACTGCGCCGTCGAGCTGGAGAAAGAACCCCACGATGGCGTCAGCCTCAAGCAGTGCGGCTGCCACGGCTTTTGCGAGATGGGCGTGCTGCTGCGCATCGAGCCCGAGGGGTATCTTTACACCAAGGTCAAGCTGTGCGACTGCGAGGACATCGTCGAGGAGACCATCCTCCATGGCCGGCATATCGAGCGGCTGGCCTACAAGGACAGCGACACGGTACACAAGCGCCAGGATGAAATCCCCTTCTACGGCAAGCAGACCCGGTTGGTGCTCGAGCACTGCGGCCTCATCGACGCCACCTCCATCCGGGAATATCTGGCCACCGGCGGCTATATGGCTTTCGAAAAAGCCCTCTTCGACATGGAAAACGGCCAAATTGTGGCCGAAATCGAGAGCTCCAACCTCCGTGGCCGCGGGGGCGGCGGCTTCCCCGCCGGGCGCAAGTGGAACCAAGTGCGCCGCCAGAAGGAGCCCAAAAAATACGTCGTGTGCAACGGCGACGAGGGCGACCCCGGCGCGTTTATGGACCGCAGCATCATGGAGGGCGACCCCCATCGCATGCTCGAGGGCATGATGATTGCCGCCCTGGGTGTCGGCTCAGACGAGGGGTACATCTACGTGCGCGCCGAGTACCCCATGGCCGTCGAGCGGCTGCGCCTTGCCATCGCTGACGCCGAGGCCGTCGGCCTGCTGGGCGACAACATCCTGGGCAGCGGGTTTTCCATGACCATGCACATCAACCGGGGCGCCGGCGCCTTCGTGTGCGGCGAGGGCAGCGCCCTCACGGCCTCCATTGAGGGTAAGCGGGGCTTCCCGAGGGTCAAGCCCCCCCGAACGGTGGAGCAAGGCCTCTTCGACAAGCCGACGGTGCTCAACAATGTGGAGACCTTCGCCAACGTGCCCCAGATTATCCTGCGCGGTGCCGACTGGTACAAATCCATCGGCCCCGAGAAGAGCCCGGGCACCAAGGCCTTTGCCCTGACGGGCAACATCCGCAACACCGGCCTCATCGAGGTGCCCATGGGTACCCCCTTGCGGGAGGTCATCTTCGACATCGGCGGCGGTATGCGGGACGGCGCGGCCTTCAAGGCGGTGCAAATCGGCGGCCCCTCGGGGGGCTGCCTCACCGAGAAGGATTTGGACCTGCCCCTCGACTTCGACAGCCTCAAGAAGGCGGGCGCCATGATTGGCTCGGGCGGCCTCGTCGTCATGGACGAGCACACCTGCATGGTGGAGGTGGCCCGGTTCTTCATGAACTTCACCCAGAACGAATCGTGCGGCAAGTGCGTCCCCTGCCGCGAGGGCACCCGGCGCATGCTGGAAATCCTCGAGGCCATCGTGGCGGGTGAGGGCCAGGAGGACGACATCGACCGGCTGCTCGAGCTGGCCGACACCATCATGAGTACCGCCCTCTGTGGCCTCGGGAAGTCGGCCGCCCTGCCGGTTGTCAGCACCATCCAGAACTTCCGTGAGGAGTACGAGGCCCATATCAACCAAAAACGCTGCCCCACGGGCAGCTGCGAGAAGCTGAGAAGCTTCGCCATCAACGGGGAAAAGTGCAAGGGATGTTCCAAGTGTGCCAAAATCTGCCCTGTGGGGGCCATTTCGGGCGAGGTGCGCCAGCCCTTCAACATCGACCCTGCGGTGTGCATCAAGTGCGGGGCCTGCCTGGGGAGCTGCCCCTTCAAGGCCATCACGGCGTGAGCGGAGGAGAAATGATGAATACAACAATTATCAATGCCGCGGGCGGCGCCCATTGCGTCCCCGCCCCGGAGACCATGATCATCGACGGCATCCCCGTCGAGCTGAACGGCGAGAAGAATCTCCTCGAGCTCATCCGCAGGGTCGGCATCAAGCTGCCCACCTTCTGCTACCACTCCGAGCTGTCCATCTACGGTGCCTGCCGGATGTGCATGGTGGAAAACGAATGGGGCGGCCTGGACGCCGCCTGTTCGACGCCGCCCCGGGCCGGCATGGAGATTCGCACCAACACGGCCCGGCTGCGCAAGTACCGCAAGAATATCCTCGAGCTGCTGCTGGCCAACCACTGCCGCGACTGCACCACCTGCCAGAACAACGGTGCCTGCAAGCTGCAGGATTTGGCCATGCGCTTCAACATCGAGAGCGTGCGCTTCCCCAATACCAACCAGACGCCCCGAGTGGATGATTCGTCCCCCTGCATCACCAAGGATGTCAGCAAGTGCATCCTCTGCGGTGACTGCGTGCGCATGTGCAACGAGGTGCAGAAGGTCGGGGCCATCGACTTCGCCCACCGGGGCGCCAGGATGACTATCAGCACGGCCTTCGACATCCCCCTGAGCGAGAGCGGCTGCATCGGCTGCGGCCAGTGCGCCGCCGTGTGCCCCACCGGGGCCATCGTGGTGCGCAACGACAGCGAAAAGGTGTGGGCCGCCCTGTCCGATCCCGATTGCAAGGTGACCGCCCAGATTGCCCCCGCCGTGCGCGTGGCCATGGGTCGGCAGCTCGGCCTGCCCGAGGGCGAAAATGCCATGGGCAAAATCGTCGCCGCCCTCAAGCGCATGGGCTTCGCCGAGGTCTTCGACACAGTCACCGGGGCCGACCTCACCGTGCTCGAAGAGAGCAACGAGCTGCTGGCCCGCCTCGAGAAAGGCAACACCGACGGGATGCCCCTCTTCACCTCCTGCTGCCCCGCCTGGGTCAAGTTCTGCGAAGAGCGCCACCCCGAGCTGCTGCCCCATGTTTCCACCTGCCGCTCGCCCATGGAGATGTTCGCCGCCGTCATCAAGGAGCAGGGCCGTACCTCAAGCCGCCGCCAGGTGCATGTGGCCATCATGCCGTGCACGGCCAAAAAGGCCGAGGCCGCGCGGGACGAGTTCCGCCAAAACGGCGAGCCGTGGGTCGACCATGTGCTCACCACCCAGGAGTTCATCCGCATGGTCAAGGAGTCGGGCGTCGTCTTCGACGAGCTCGAGCCCGAGGCCGTCGACAGCCCCTTTGCCGCCACCACGGGCGCCGGTGTCATCTTCGGTGTCACCGGCGGTGTCACCGAGGCCGTGCTGCGCAGGCTGACAGGGGATAAATCCCGCACGGCGCTGCAAGCCATCGCCCTCAAGGGCGTCCGCGGGCTGCAAGGAGTAAAAGAAACCACCGTCATGGTGGGCGAGACGCCGGTGCGTATCGCCATGGTCAGCGGCCTGGGCAACGCCGAGGCGCTCATCGGGCGCATCAAGGGCGGCGAGCACTTCGACTTCGTCGAGGTCATGGCCTGCCCCGATGGGTGCATCAGCGGCGCCGGGCAGCCCTACGCGCCGGGGGCCGAGCGGGCCCAGCGCGGCAAGGGTCTCTATGCCTCCGACAAGCTGAGCGCCGTCAAGCGCTCGGAGGAAAACCCCCTCATGATGGGCCTCTACAACGGTCTGCTCAAGGACCGGGTTCACGAGCTGCTTCATGTCCATTACGGCCACCGGGAGGACCGCCATCATGATTGAAATCAGCGTGTGCATCGGAAGCTCATGCCACCTCAAGGGCTCCTATAATGTCATCCAAACCCTGCAGCAGCGCATCGAGGCCGAGGGCCTCCACGGCAAAATCGAGATGAAGGCCCAATTCTGTATGCGCCAGTGCCAAACCGGCGTGTCGGTGTTGGTGGACGGCACCCCCCACAGTGTCTCCCCCGAGACGGCGCGGGAGTTCTTCCGCACCGAGGTTCTGCCCAAGACAACCTAACACACTCCATAAAAAGGGCCGGAGGCAATGTCTCCGGCCCTTCGGCATGCCCCACGCAGCCCCGTTGGCATTCCCCTGCCGCGGAGCATTCACTTCCTGTCAATTTTCGCGCCGATTGTCATGAAAACGCTTCATTTTTATGCACAAACGTGATATGATATTATTAATGTTAACATGCCGAAATCACAGGTTCAGATGGGGGTGTCTTTGTGAAATATCGAAACACAATCCGTTTCAAAATCATGCTTCTGGTGCTGGTTCCGCTTCTGTTCATCGCGGCCCTGTTTATTTCGGTCTCATTGCTGACAGCCACCAAGCAGCTGGACGACAATAACAACAGCGTGTCCAACGCCACCGGGCAGACCCTCGCCTCCATCATCGAAACGTGGCGCGCCTCGACCCTGACCAACGCCAAAATTATCGCCAGCGAGCCCAGCGAGGCCATGATTGCGGCCATCCGCTCGGCCGACACGGCAGCGATTTTGAGCCTGGCCCGGGAGGATTTTGCCTTTACCGGTTGTGATGGCATGACCTTTACCGACACCGAGGGCATCGCCCTGGCCCGGTTAAATGCCCCCGAGAAGTACGGCGACAACGCCGGCTCATCCCTGGCCATTGCCGACGCCATGAAGGGGCTCTCGGTGGCCTATGCCTACCCCACCAACAACAACGGCTTCAGCATCGTAGCCGGTGTGCCCATCGTGGCCCAGGGCGAGCAGATTGGCACCCTCTTCCTCTCCAAGCGGCTCGACAAGACCTCCACCGTGGACGAGATGCAGCACATTCTGGGCCGGGATGTCATCATCTATCAATACGACCAGGCCGTTTTCTCCTCCACCGACATGGCCGGGTACGGGACCCTGGCGCCCGATATCTGGCAAACCCTGCAGCGCAAGGAGGACTACGCTGCAAAAATGCAGCTGTCCGGCCACACTGTCATGGCCCGCTATGTGCCCATCGAGGGCCGCAACGGCGAGGTGGTGGGCGCCCTCTTTGCCGCACGGCCGATGGAGCAAGCCACCTGGGTATACACCATGTGGGCTATCATCGTGGCCGCCTGCGCCATCGTCATGGTTCCCCCCATCAGCATGCAAATCCAAAAGCTGGCCAAGGCCATCCGAGAGGTGGCCGCCCAGGCCGAGGTGCTGGCCCGGGGCGATACCTCGGTGGAGATTCCCAAAACGCGCACCGATGAAATCGGTGTGCTGCAGGAGAGCATGAACCATCTGGTGGATGCCATGCGGCGGCAGGCCGAGGTCATCGCTCGAATCGCCCAGGGAGACCTGACAGGCAGCTACCGCCCGCTTTCCGAGAAGGATGTGGTGGGCAACAGCCTGGTCACCATGCTGGATAGCAACAACGCCATGATTGCCGACATCACCATGGCCGCCTCCCAGGTGGCCGGCGGCGCGGGGCAGATTTCCAACGGCGCCCAGCTGCTGGCCGCCGGCAGCACCCGCCAGACCGAGACCATCAGCGCCCTGTCGATGGCCGCCCAGCGGGTGCATCTGCAAGCACAGCAGACAGCCGATTTGGCCAGCCGGGTCAACAAGGACGTACAGCAGACCGGCCTGCTCATGGACGAGAGCATGGGGTATATGGGCAAGATGTCCCACTCCATGCAGGCCATCAAGGCGAGCAGCAACGAGATTTCTCAGGTCATCAAGGTCATCGACGACATCGCCTTCCAGACCAATATTTTGGCCCTCAACGCCGCCGTCGAGGCGGCCCGGGCCGGCAGCCACGGCAAGGGCTTTGCCGTGGTGGCCGATGAGGTGCGCCGTCTGGCCTCCAAAAGCGCCGAGGCCGCCCAGGAGACCAGCGGACTCATTCAAAAGAGCGTCGAGCAGGTGAACAACGGCGCCGAAATCTCCAACCGGGTCAACGAGAGCATGGGGCATGTCGTCCGGCTGGCCGCCTCCAACAGCGCCGCCATCAATGAGATTTACCAGGCCGCACTGGGTCAGCGGGAGGCCATGAACCAAATCAATGCAGGCATCGAGGACATCTCCCAGGTCGTCCAGGGCACCAGCGCCACCGCCCAGCAGAGCGCCGCCTCGGCCCAGGAGCTCAACGCCCAGAGCGCCCTTCTGGCCCAGGTGGTGGGCAGCTTCCGGTTGCGGGCCGACATGGGCCGGCCCACGGGGCCCGAGCTTCCCCAGCTGCCTTGGGGAAGCACATACTAAACCTCTCCGACTAAAAACTTGACAAAGCATGGCACTCAAACCAGATTCGATATCATTTTTATGGATCACATGATGCCCGAGCTGGACGGCGTGGACACCACCAAGCTCATCCGCGGCCTTGCTGGCGCGCGCTTCCAGACGGCGCCCATTGTGGCCCTTATGGCCAACGTGGTGGGCGATGTGAAGGACATGTCCCTGGAAAACGGCATGAATGACTTTCTCCCCAAGCCCCTGGAAACCCGAGAGGTTGAGCGGGTCATCGCCCAGTGGCTCCCCCGTGAAAAGCCGGTATCCGAACAATAATTCCGATAAACAAACCCCCGAGAGCGGCCGTTCTCGGGGGTTTTCTTGATGACGCGCCGCGCTTACAGCCCGTTGAGCACGGGCAGCTTGGCATGGGAGGGGTACTGCTCACCGTGATAGATGCGGTTTTGGGCCACAATGGGCTTGGAGCCGGTGTTGGGGTCGATACCGGCGTTGGTGTTGGGGAAGAGCTCGAGGTAGTTGCTCGATGTCACCTCGATGCGGATGCGGTGCCCCGCCTTGAAGGCATACCTCGCCAATCTCGAAGTTTTGTCAAGGTCAACGCCGTTGGCGTTCACCGTGTACGGCACGGTGGCGTTGTAGCTTTTTCCCTCAATCAGCGTATCCTTGGTAATCCTGTCGATATTCAGCGAGACCATGGCGGTGGTGGCTTTGCCCTCAAGTCCGAGGAGATAGCAATAGTACAGCTTGACGAAGGGCTCATTCCACGCAGTTTCGCCGCGGGTCACAGCCGAGGCCCCATTGACGACACTCCAAATGGCCAACTGGGTGGCCGCCACGACATCAGCCAGGGTAAGCGTATTGGCGTTGGTGTTTGCAAGGGCCTTAACGTTCGCGCGATCCAGTATTGTCAAAGAGGCGGGGAGCATCTTGTTTTTTCAGTCCCCGAAGCGTTTTTGAACGTGTTCAGCCAGTCGCCCAGGCGGTCTTGCATAATCGCCAAGCCTGCTGCGGCCTTGCCCGAGACCAGATAGAGGTCGGAGTTCATCAAAATGGCGCGCAGACGCTCGGTCTGCTCCGTGCGGACAGCCGGGTCGGTGCTGAAGAAGGGCTTATCACCCGTAACACCTTTATCCTCGGAAATGAGCTCCAGCGGAAGCGCTGCGGCAAACATAATGATGGCCAATACAATCTAGAGCACGCCATCTGTCTTACGCCTCTTCATTCTCGCGGTTCATTCCTCCTGATATTAATCAACCCTAAAAAATAACGATTGATTGGCTCCGAAAATGGGCCAAATCACTTTTGGCTGATACCATCATAACAGGCCCGGGATATTTACAGCTTATATTTTGCAATTATTTTCTGGTTTGTTCTCGCAAAAAATTTTGCCGATGAAGGCCCGGCCCACCCCGAAAAAAATGTCATGTTTCGATTTTGGTGTGCAAATTGAGGTTCTTGTGCTACAATAAGGCTATCATGCATCCCACAGGAGGCCGGCCCATGAAAAAACTCAAGCTCTCCTTGCTGCTGCTGGCTTTTGCGGCATTTCTGGCCGGGCTCACCCCGGCCCACGCGGCCAATGTCACGGTCACCCCGCTGGAGGTTCCCGGCGATGTGTGGCAATATCTTGGGCAGGGCCTCTTTCTGCTGCACGGCCCCGAGGGCGAGGGTGTCATTGACATGAACGGCAAGGTCATCGTGCCGCCCATCTACAAGTTTATTGTGCCGTATATATCTGAGGACACCATCATCGTGGCCGTCAATCTCCCCGATGCCGACCCAATATACGGGCCCTACGAACACTTTGGGGTTTACGACACCTCGGGCAATCTGCTCATTGAGCCCCGATATGAGAGCATCTCTGCCTTTTCTGATGGCTATGCCCTGACCTATTTAGATGGGCAGTCTTCAATTATCGACACATCGGGCAACGAAACCCCCATCGACGCCGCCTTTGCCTACGGCATCAGCGAGGGCCTCATTGTCACCACCCCCGGAAGCGAGGCGCTGGCCGCCCTTTACGAATGGTGTGTGTACGACACAGGCGGCAACATGGTCTTTGGAATTGAGAAGGACACCTACTTCCTCAACAACGGCTGCATCAATGGCCGCTTCAACGTCATGGATACCGAGGGGCGCTTCGGCTTTCTCGACCGGGAGGGCCGGCTCGTACTCCCCTGCATCTACGATTTCCCCAGCAATTTTTCCGATGGCCTGGCCTGCATGACGATTGATGGCAAGCTGTGCTACATCGACACTGACGGCAACATCGTCCTCGAAACCGAATACCTGTGGGGAACCGACTTCGTCAACGGCTTTGCCGCCGTCGCCCTCCCCATCGAGCCGCTGCACGAGGACGACCCGGACTATTATCACTACTACATGAACAAGTCAGGCGAAATCATTGCCCCCATGGGGCAGTACCCCGCCGACTATTATTTTGCCGAGGGCTACGCCATCTCCCGCCATCAGGACGGCACGCGGCACATCATCAACGCCGCGGGTGAGGTGCTGGTGCGCACTGATTACACCTTCGCACGGCCCACCCTGTGCGTGGATGGCACCTTTTATGCCTACTACCGCGACCAATCGAGCGTTCTGGGCATCGATTACCTCTGCACCCTCGTCGACACCGAGGGGCGCAGCCTGGTGCCGCGTGAGTACCATGTCCTGGGCGACCTCTGGCAGGGGGCCGTGCTGGCCACCAACGGGGATTATTTCAATCCCGAATACTTCCGCATCGAGGTCGGCCCGGCCACCGATGCTCCGGCCTTCTGGGCCGAGCCGTACATCGAGCGGCTGAAAACCAAAATCGCCATGCCCTACTTCCTGCTGGAGGACTTTGGCCGCCCCATCACCCGGGATGCCTTTACGGCCTTGGTGGTCAACACCTACGAGGCCCTGGTGGAGCCGCTGGCGCCGCCCTATTACACTGTGAGCTTTTCGGACATTATCGGCAACGCCTACGCCATTCACATCAACAAGGCTCACGCCCTGGGGCTGGTGGACGGCGTGGGAGGCGGCCTCTTTGCCCCCGGCGATACCCTGACCCGAGAGCAGATGGCCAAAATGCTGTGCGACCTGGTGGCCCTGGTGGAGGGCACCGACATTCCGGAAACCCCGGAGGCCGGCTACGCCGATGATGGGGAGGCTTCCCCCTGGGCCGCAAGCTATATCGCGTACTGCCGCCAGACGGGCATTCTGACCGGCGTGGGCGAAAACCGCTTCGCCCCCAAGGCGGTGCTCGATGTGCAAACAGCCCTGACCGCCGTGAGCAAGCTGCTGGAAGCGCGGTTCGACCGCTAGGCCTTCCTCAAACAGCCGCAACCTGGGCGCGTATTCAAAAAGTGTGGGGGTTATCGAGATGAGACGCTACTTTTTCAACTCCATTCAGGGCCGGGTTATCCTCATTCTCCTGCTGTTTATGACCCTGTCGCTGGCCACCTCGTGGTTTGTCATCCGCTTTACTTCCCAGACCATCATCAGCAGCGAGAAGGAAGAAAAGCTGCTGACCGTGGCAAACCTGCTGGAAATCTCTCTGGGAGACCGCAGCTACAACGATATTCTCGTCGAAAAAGGGGCCGAAAACTTAAGCCGCCATGACAAAATTGAGGTTTTGCACAGCGAGCTGGCCCATATCGGCGAGGCCATCGCCGCCCAGTACCCCTCTCTTGGCCTGGGGTATTACTCCCTCGAGCTCGAGGCCATTTTGACCTACGCGCCCGACGCGCAATACAACCACACCCTCGGCATGGCCATCAATGAGGATCATCCGGGCCGCATCGTCATGGCCAACAACGAGGCCATGGTGCGCACGGGCACCATGGTGCGCGGCAACATCATGAACGCCATGTTTCCCATCGCCCGCGACGGCACAGTCATCGGCTATGCCTGGGCCAACGAGCTGGCCTCCAGCATCGAAACACAATATAAAACCACCACCACCAGCATTCTGTTTGTTTTGCTGGCCTTCTATCTTTTCTCCATCGGCATGGCCGTCGTTCTGGCCCGCAGCAGCACGCGGGACATTTCCAGCATCGTCCAGGGCGTCCGTCTCCTGCGCTCCGACCTGTCGTACACCATCCCCAGGGCCAAGGGCGATTTGGGCGAGGTCGTCGACGGCATCAACGCCATGACGGCGGACATTTTGAAGGCGGAGGAGGAGCACACAGCCCGCCTCCTGGCCGAGGCGTCCAATAATGCCCAGCGGGATTTCCTCTCGCGCATGAGCCATGAATTGCGCACCCCCATGAACGGCGTCCTCGGCATGACGCAGTTGGCGCAAAACGCCGAGACCGAGGCCCAGCGCATGGAATATCTGGACAAAATCCACACCTCCGCCACCTTGCTGCTGCGCATCATCAACGACATTCTCGACATCTCCAAAATCGAGGCCGGCAAGATGGCCATCGAGACCTCGCCCTTCCGGGTGGAATCGGTGATGGACAACATCCGCGACATGATTCTCCCCCGAGTCCAGGAGAAGGGGTTGGCCTTAAACATCGTCTCAGACCCCTCGGTTCCCGTCATGGCGGTGGGTGACAGCCTGCGCATCTCTCAGGTTTTGCTCAATATCGTGGGCAACGCCGTCAAGTTCACCACCCGCGGATCAATTACCGTCTTCTGCGCCGCACAGCCGCTGTCCGAGACCCAGCTGCGCCTCGAAATCAAGGTGCAGGACACCGGCATTGGCATGGATGAGGCCCAGCAGCAGGCCGTCTTCACCCCCTTTACCCAGGCCGACAACTCGACGGCGCGCCGGTTTGGCGGCACCGGGCTGGGGCTCTCCATCAGCAGGGCCCTGGTCGAATTGATGGGCGGCGAAATCAGCGTCGAGAGCCGGCCCGACCAGGGCAGCACCTTCACCTTCTACGTCACCGTCGCCCCCTACGACCACACCACCGCCTCGCTGGATGATGCCGCCGTCGCCCTGGACACCCGCTACGACGGCCTGGCTCTGCTTCTGGTGGAGGACAATGAAATTAACCAGATTATCGCATCGGAAATCCTGAGCGCCATGGGCTTCTCCGTCGACATGGCCGCCAATGGGCAGCAGGGCGTCGAACGGTTCTGCGACGGCGCCTACGACGTGATTTTCATGGACATCCGGATGCCCATCATGGATGGCATTGCGGCCACTGAGGAAATCCGGCGCATCGAGGCCGAGCGGGTGGCGGACGGCAAGCCTTCAGCGCGAATTCCCATCATCGCCATGACGGCCAATGTCATGCAGGAGGACCGCGACTCCACCAAAACCGCCGGCATGGATGCCCACGTCTCCAAACCCATCGACGAGGATGAGATTCGCCGCGCCCTGGCCGCCGTGCTCGAAGCCTAGTCAAGCACCGCCACACACAAAGACCCCCTTGCAACCGTGGTTGCATGGGGGTCTTTGTGTTTCTGGAGATGCCTCAAGGCATCCCTCTGAGACTACGGCTCGGTTGCCACAACAAGCATGCCCTCAAACGCTTCAAGGCCCCCACAAAAAACATTGAGGTCAATAAACCGTTCGCTACCCTCATAGCCATCCAGCCGCCCTCTGTTGGAATACTGCCATAGCAGCCAATCCCGACCGTCACTGAGGGCGGGTTGTTTGACAACATCACGAATCCATATGGGGCACTGTGTATAGCGCCCCGCCACAAAAGCTTCAAAGGTATCATGGGTGACATAGAGGATTGGCGGCACACCGTAGTGTGCCTCTAGAGCGGCAATCATCTCATCCAAAATAGAGTTGATGCCGGGCATCGCGATGCCAACCTCGATATCAATGACCGGGGGCAGCATACCCGCTTCCCGAGGGACAGTGGCGATGAAATGGGCGGCCTGCTTGGCGCCCGTGCTCGAGCCCGAGAGAAAGTGATAGGCACCGGTCAACAATCCAGCCTCCCTCGAGCCCTGCCAATTCTCCGCAAATCGGGCATCGGTGAAGGCCTGCCCTTCGGTGGCCTTGATAAAAACAAAATCCATGCCTTCGCGTGCCATAACCGGCCAGTCAATATCCCCTTGCCAGTTGGATACATCCACGCCCCACACCGGGTAAGCTTGCCGGGATGGCATGTTGAACCACAGCACGCCCTCATAGAAAAGTATGGCTGTCAGGAGCGCTACGGCGGCAGACAGGGACGCGACGCAAAGGACAACCTGCTTTTTTGTCATGACAAATCCCCCTCCGGTGGCGATTGTTTGGATGGCCCGGCCGGTGTCTGGCTCATTGGGCCTACACCGGCCCCCTTCGCCGGCAGGCTGATTAAGACGATGGCCGCGCAATAGCGCCGTCAACCTATTATGCAAAAGCTCTCCCAAAAACCCTCGGCGTCTTGGCCTCAAAGGACATTTCCGCGCCCGAGGTCGGATGTTTAAGGGTCAGCACCGCCGCGTGCAGGCCCAGCCTTTTCAACGGATCAGTGGCGGCGCCATACTTTTTATCGCCCGCCACGGGATGCCCCATGTCCTTCATGTGAACGCGGATTTGGTTCTTCCGGCCTGTCTCCAGAGAGACCTCCAGCAGTGAATACTTGTCTGTGCCCTTCACCGTTTTATAGTGGGTGATGGCCAGCTTTCCGTCGCCCGGATTTTTGCTGGAATAGGACAAAAGTGTCCTGGTCTGCCTGAGCCACGATTTCATCGTTCCGGCCGGCGCCGCAACCTTGCCCTCCACAACGGCGATGTATCCGCGGGTGATTACCGCATCATCCCAGTTGTCCTGCAGGGCAAGCTTCACGCGCTCGCTCTTGGCAAACAGCATGACGCCGGAGGTTTCACGGTCAAGCCGATGCACGATGAATACCCGCCCCGACTTGTTTTTCAGCCTCACATAGTCGGTGACAAGGCGGTATGCCGTGTTCTCGCGCTCATTGTCTGTGGCCACAGCGAGCATGCCGGCCGGCTTGTCGATGACGAGCAGGTCATCGTCCTCATACAAGATGGCAAACCCCAAATCGGACTGGACCGGCTGCGCGGCCTGCATCACACTAACGTGCTGTCCGGGGATGAGCCTGCGTGCATAGTCGGTGCACGGCGTGCCGTCCACTGAAATCTGCCCGCGCTTCAAAACCCCCTTGACATAGTTTCGGGATTTGTGGCTCAGGTGTGACAGCAAAAAGGCAAGCAGGGTGTCTTCGCCTTGAACGATCATTTCCATGCTCTTATTCAAATCGTCACCTCATGTTCCGTATCAATAATGTTATCCTCCATTATACGCTTTGTTCCGCAAGGATACAAGGCACATCGGAATCCGCCGTCGCCCTATGCCCTGCAAAAACAATTGCACCCCGATGGCGCACCAAAAGGTGGCCATCGGGGTGTTTGGGTTTCTGCATATCGCTCACGCCTTGAAGCTTAAAATGAGCAGTCGCATAATCCGTCTGCCATACTCGGCCAGCGAGAAAAAGCCGTGGTAGAGACACCATTCGTACATGACACCGCGGAACTGTGTCATGAGCATGCGGGTGATGTCCTTGTAGGAGAAATCGCGGCTGATTTCTCCGGCATCCTGGCCGCGGTCAAGCAGTACAGTGTTTTCGACATCATCGGCACGGCGGTGGCCATGCTCATGGCCTCTATGCCGGGGTTCTGGTTTGGCCTGATGGCCATTCTGCTCTTCTCCCTCAAGCTGGGGCTGCTGCCGCCCATGGGCAGCGAGACCTGGAAGCACTTCATCCTGCCGGCCTTCACCCTGGCCATCCCGGTCAGCGCCTCGCTGCTGAGGCTGACACGAACCACCATGCTCGAGACCATCCGGCAGGATTATATCCGCACCTCCCGGGCCAAGGGCCAGGTCGAGCGCAAGGTCATTGTCAAGCACGCCCTTAAAAATGCCCTGCTGCCCGTCATCACGGTGGCCGGCATGGAGTTTGGCTATATGCTGGGCGGCGCCGTGGTGGTCGAGCAGGTTTTCTCCATCAACGGAATCGGCAAGTTTGTCATCGACTCAATCCGGATGAAGGATGTGCCCGCTGTCACCGGCTGCGCGCTGCTGCTGGCCTTCTTCTTCATGCTGGTCATGCTGGTCATCGATATCCTGTATGCCTTTATCGACCCCCACGTCCGCGCTATGTACGCAAGAAAGTAGGTGAAATGATGGATCAGCCCGTGAAAAGCACCCTCTCCGCCCAAGGCGGCCAGCCGGATTTTGCCGAACTGCTCAAGAAATACAAAAAGAAGAGCCGCGGCAAGGAGGTCTGGCGCAGCTTTAAGAAGAACAAAATCGCCATGGTCGGCCTGTTCATCTTCTCCATCATCATTATATGCACCATCTTTGCCGACCTCATCGTCCCCTACAACGACGCCATCGCCCAGACAGCCGCCCCGGCCTCGGGCGTCTTTCTGATTTATTATCTGCACCACGCCTCAAAGCTCCGGCGGCGGCTCGGAGGATAATCCTCACCGACCACCTACTGCCCAGGCCGGAAAACGCACCCATTTTGCGCTATACTTCTCAATAGCCAACAGGCCAAAAAAGGTGGCCGCTTTTATGCAGCCTGACAGAAAGCGCACCCAATCCAGCTTTGTGTCCGGCACACCTCGGTCTCCGAGGCCGAGCAAGACCACAAGGTGCTGCGCACCTGCCTGGATGAAATCGACCGCAACCGGCCCCTCTTTCTGAGCCTTTTTGGTGACCGCTGTGGCTGGATTCCGTCCCGGGCCGATGTCCTGGGGCAGCGCGCCGAGGCCGAATCCGCTCTGGCAAGGTCACAAACACCCCCCCCTTTGAAGCCAGTGGCTTCAAG
>JGI994J12354_10002961_pt1 | contig 16179 bp, 14 predicted proteins | sample IntmicLarv3ML3BL_FD_12354 | JGI IMG/M metagenome (IMG submission 12354) | reverse complement strand
CTGACGGTTCTTATGGTCTCGACGGTAACAGCGCAGGTCTCTTTGGTAGAGGAATCAGCAGCATCGGCGATATCGACGTAAATAATATCAATCCTGAAGATATCGTTTGCACAGTTTACTTTGGCTTTGACCAATACGCTGTTGCAGCAAGCGAAAGAGCTAAGATTCAACAAGCAGCTGCTTTCTATGCAAATAATCCTAATTTAAAAGCTGTTTTGGTTGCTCGCACAGACTGCTATGGCACAGACGAATATAATCTTTTGTTGTCAGACAAACGTGGTGCTTCTGTAAAACAATATCTCGAAACTTGTGGCTTGAGCGATTCAAAATCAGAAATCTTGGCAGTAGGTAAAGCAGGTGCAACTCCTGACGTTGCTAAAGATTCTCCTGAAGCAAAGCAAGACAGACGCGTTGATGTTGTAAAATTGCAATAGTCTGAATTAAAACAAAGTTCAGACTATAAAAAACCGCTCACACAGAGCGGTTTTTTTTGAGACTTTCAAGTATCGTAAAGATGCTTTTTAAAATTTGACATTTATTCGAAAAGCTGTGAGTATAACACCTTTGAAACAAGCATAGTAATGGAAAAGCAAAAAGAAAATTTTAACAGTAACGTAACATCCCCAAGCGAGCATAAAAAATCATTTAAAGCCGCTATCAAAAACGCTATTGATTGGATTAAGCCACAGCAAACTCCTGACGGGGTATGGAATGCCCCTCTTGATACAAATTGCTGTATGGAGGCTCAATGGCTTCTCTGTATGTACTTTCTTGATTACAATGACCCAAAAAAGGAAGGTGTCATTCAGTTTATCCTCGATAAACAACGTGAAGATGGCTCTTGGCACGTTTATTATGGCGCAGAAAATGGCGATATCAACACTACTTTAGAATGCTACTTTGCGTTACGTCTCTGCGGTTTTGACCCAGACGAGACTTCTATGGTTGCTGCAAAAAACTGGCTAATCAAAAATAATTGGACTGATAATATTAGAGTTTTCACAAAATATTGGCTCGCTCTTTTTGGTCAGTGGCCATGGGCTCATACTCCAGTTTTGCCACCAGAAATTATGTTCTTGCCAACTTGGTGCCCCTTTAACATTTACGACTTCGCTTGCTGGGCACGCTCTACTATGTTGCCTATATCTATTCTCACAGCAAGACGCCCTATCAAAAAACTCCCAAGCCACCTACAACTAGACGAACTCTTCCCAGAAGGCAGAGAGTCTGTTGACTATGGACTCCCCCGTAAAAGCAAGTCTTTCTTCTCTTGGGAAAATTTCTTTATGAAGCTAGATCATATGCTTCATTCATATAATCGCTTCCCAGTAAAACCTTTCAGAGAAAGCGCAATCAAGCTTGTCTTGCAATGGCTCTTGGAGCATCAAGACGAAGACGGTGCTTGGGGCGGAATTCAACCTCCTTGGATTTACACTATTATGGTGATGCATGTAGAAGGTTTTTCGCTAGACCAAATCAATATGTCACGCGCCATAGATGCTTTTAATCTGCATTGGAAGGTTGAAAGAGGCAATTCTATAATGTTGCAAGCTTCCGAAAGCCCTGTATGGGACACATTCCTTACAATGACAGCTCTTATGGATGCTGGTGAAACTCCAGGAACTTGTCCTGAACTTCTCAAGGGATTAGATTATGTTCTTGAAAAAGAAAATCGTCACTACGGCGACTGGTCTGTTAAGATAGGCAAGAAAGTAGAACCTAGCGGTTGGGCATTCCAACGCGCAAACAACTACTATCCTGATATTGACGATGCTGCAATTGCAATTATCACTTTGAAAAAAATTCAAAAGCTCATCCCAAAAGAATGCTTACGCTCAAGAAAAATCGAAAAGTCTTTGCGTAGAGCTACAAATTGGATACTAGCATTACAATGTAAAAATGGCGGATGGGCAGCTTTCGATAAAGATAACACTCGCAATATCGTGACAAAAATTCCTTTCTGCGACTTTGGCGAAGTGTTAGATCCGCCAAGTGCAGACGTTACAGCTCACGTAATCGAGGCATTGTCTTACTGCGGATTTTCAAGAAATCACCCTGCTATTGCAAAAGCAATAAAGTACTTGCATAGCGAGCAAGAAGACGATGGCAGCTGGTTTGGCAGATGGGGTGTAAACTATATTTATGGCACAGGTGCAGTTGTTCCTGCATTGATAGCTATGGGCGAAGATGCTGATTCTTCCGCTATCAAATGCGCACTGTCTTGGATAGTAAGCAAGCAAAACGAAGACGGTGGCTGGGGTGAAAGCATTGCCTCCTATATGGAACCAAAGTACTCTGGAACAGGAATTCCATCTACTGCATCTCAAACAGCATGGGCATTGCAAGCTTTGATATCTGCAAAGAGCCCTCTGTACGCAGACAGTATTAAGCGCGGGCTTGCGTTCTTTGTAAATACACAAACTCCAGACGGAACTTGGGATGAACCTTACTACACTGGAACAGGATTCCCAGGCTACGGACTCGGTGCTAAAGTCGATTTACGCAACGGTGCAACTCTACCACAAGGCAAAGAACTTGCTCGTGGATTTATGCTTAACTATAATTGGTATAAGCATTACTTCCCTCTTGCAGTAATGGGTCGAGCCGATCAAATGGGATTCACCCCAGATATGAAATAAAAATAAATTCTATTTCACAGAAAGCAAAAAAATGACTTAGAGATTTTACCTCTAAGTCATTTTTGTTTCCCTGTGTTAACGAGCTAAAAGAATTTTTATTAATACACGCTGTAAGTAGAAACGGGCGGTCGAAAATTTTCACAATTCCAACCCGCCCGTGATATTAATCAACTATAGTGTTAGTAATTTTTTTAACTAACAAAATTTTTTCTTCTTCTAATTTACTTACATCTACGATAAATAGCCAATCCAAGAGCCAAAGCTCCGAAAATCATCGCATACGTTGAAGGTTCTGGTATAACAACAACACGAAAGCCTATGTCATATTTTTGATAACTCATATCACCATCATTTCGACTCAAAGAACTCAAAGCTGACTCGTTATTCATAAATGCTCCACCTCTTAAAGCTTTATATGCGCTCCCTACAATTGTATCTGTCCACTCTCTTACGTTACCACCTTGTCCATAAGTTCCATAATAACTATCGCTCCCATAAGTTACGTCAAAGACGTGTCCTATTACATTATTATAGTTTGCATCTGATGTACTTGGAGGCGAATCGCTACGATTTGTATAGGCATAATATGTAGAAGTTAATCCATTATAAAAAGCAGCCTTATACCATTCATTTTCACTGACTATAGCCATTGATCCATTTGCCCAAGCCACTGAATCTCTTATTACAGATTCGGGACTTATTATTGCATTTAAGGCATATACTCTCAACTCTGTATTGCCTGTTGTAAACCAGTTACAAAAACGAGCTGCATCATAGTAATTTACACTATTCACAGCCCAGTCTTCTCTGCCATCTTTTGCGCTATAATGATAAACACCATCTATCAATTCACGTGTAATCCCACCATTATTTCCTAATGTACCTGTAGTTGCACTCATATCAGGACTATAATTTAAGAATGGATGCACCGTGCAAGATTATAAGCACAACGCCAACTTATGGGGCTCCCCGACAAAGGGCTTATTGCCTTTTTGAATCCTCGCCAAAGCGGAGGCTCTAGACTACTGAGCTTCCCTCTTTCTTGACGAGTTGCATTTGCATACTGATGAACGCTACTTGCCGAATGTCCCTCACTTGAATAGGAGCATTTTATTCTTTGCATTTTTTTTGCAAAAAACAAAATACTCCCCTCGATTCAAATACGCATCAATATTCGTTAACAAACTACACCAAAGTCTGATGCCGCACTGCCCTTATCACGATTTGCTACAGATTTATTGTATGAGAAAAGGAGGGTTACTTTCCGAATCACTTTTAAAGTTTGGAAATAATGTGTTTTGCCTTCTAATAAGACTCAGGTTGACTCCACTCCATTCCGCCCAGCGGCAGTCTGATGACAAGTAAATATCTGTACGTAAACTTATTTCACAATGTTTTGATGCGTGAGGAGTAATAGAGCATATAGGGCTCAACTTGTCGTCAGACTGTCTCTGAATAGAGAGGAAAGACTATACTAGGATTCTTCATTTTTTATTTTCCATTCACAATGCACACTGTGTGATGTCCAGAAGAGGATTTTTTGAAGTTTCGGAAAAGGCGGATTTCATCCTTTAATATTTGATTTAAAGATGGATGTTCCATCCTGTTATTAATAATAGATATAATCTGCTCTCTCTGTTCAGCGACAGTCTGACGACAAGTGAGTATCTGCACATGAACTTATTTCACAACACTTCAACACGTGAAGAGGGATGTGTGATGTACTTGTCGTCAGACTGTCACTAAAGAAAAACGAAAATTCGTGTGTAAATAATTCTTCATTTTTAATTATTAATTCACAATGCACGCTCACTTTTTTTTGATAGAATTATGATAGAATAAAATATATTTATCCGTTTTTACTGTCGCGACAGTCTGACGACAAAAGAGTATTTGTACGCGAACTTATTTCACAACACTTTGATGTGTAGGAATAATACGGCATACAGGATTTTACTTGTCGTCAGATTGTCACTGAACGAAAAATGAAAAGCTACTGTGTAAATAATTCTTCGCTCTTCGTTATAAAAATCGCGAATAGCAATTTGCGAAGCAATGCGATGAGTCTTCTTTGCACAAGGTCCTCTTCGTCGCAAATCGCACTTGCTTTGGATTGCAAAGGCCACAGCCCATGCTGGATTCAAAAGGCAAAGTGAGATATACCCGAAAAGGTCACAAAATACTAAGGGAGATTTGATCTGATTTTTAAAGTTTCTAAATAGATATACTTCGCTTTTTGATTCTAGTTTAAGTACGGGTATTTCATTCGCTTGCTAATAAAAGAGATTATCTCTTCTCTCTGTCTAGCGGACAGTCTGACGACAAATAAAGCGCTTTCTATCGTATCCCTATCCTCATTGTGAAATAAGTCTTCACGTGTCGTCAGACTGTCTCTGAAATTAAAAGAGGAGAGAGATATTTATTTTCTATTTTTTATCTGTGAAGCTCTTTTTTTAGGAGGCGTCTGCCCCCTAACCCCCGAGCAAAGACGGAGCAAGCCTTTGAAAAAGGCTGAAAGCCCTTCATGGATTCAAAAAGTAAAGCTTTTTGCAGTTACAAGACAGAGTCTTGTTGGGTTGTAGAGCAAATCCCTACAAAAAGATAGCTTCGCAGATAAGAAACAAGAAATAAATATATAAACAAAAAAGGCGCATTTGTTAAATAATTTCTTATTTAACAAATGCGCCTTTTTTTAATATAATTTATACTCAGAGAGGGTTTTCTGATACTACTTCAAATTCAAAGTCGAATTTAACATCTTTGTGGAGTCTGATTTGAGCTGTGTTTTTGCCCAATTCTTTCACTGGATGCATATGAATTGATTTCTTTGGCAACTCAATTCCATTTTGCTCAAGCTTTTCTAATACTTGTGCAGATGTAACTGATCCAAACATTTTACCGCCCTCACCTGTTTTCACTGCTATCGCAATGCTCATTGCTTCGAGCTTTTCTTTGAGTGCTGATGCATCTCCAAGTTCTTTCGCTTCGCGAACAGCTCTTGCTTTTAAGAGAGCTTGTATTTGTTTTTCATTTGCGCGACTTACGGGCAATGCCAACTTTTGTGGAAATAAAAAGTTACGTGCATAACCTGCTTTAACTGCAATTTGTTCGCCTTCGCCGCCGAGATTTTCGACTGGTTTTATCAACAATACTTGTGTTGTAGCCATAATATTTTGTATTTATTTATTTTTAGAAATTATTAAAAAGGAACATCATCATCTTCCATCTCAGAACGCATATCGCGAGCAGTATTATTGCCGCCACGTGCTGGTGGAGTTGATTGATCATAATCAGAAGATCTATCTTCGTGACGAGTTCCGCCTCCAGAACCACCGCCAACAAACTCGAATCTTTCAAGAACGATTACTAGTTTTGAACGTTTTTGTCCTGTTGTTTTGTCGTCCCAAGTATCTTGACGTAATCTGCCCTCAATGAGAATTGGTTTTCCTTTGTTGAAATATTTGGAAACATTTTCAGCTGTTTTACCAAAACATTCTACATCAACAAAGCAAACTTCTTCGCGAGCAGTACCGTCGGTAGCAGTATAGTTTCTGTTAACGGCAATACTCAAACGGCATACCAATGTGCCACTTTGTGTCTGCCTTGTATCAGGGTCTCTTGTGAGGTTGCCTAGCAATATGACTTTGTTAAACGACATTGGAGATTTCTTTTGAAAGTTAGAGAGTTTGAACCATAACGCGGTCGATATTTTTATCGAGGCGTAATTTTTCATTAAGTTCAGCTACGCTAGTTGCTGGACCTTCGTAATTGATGCGAACATAAATTCCGCTTGGGAATTTGCGGTCGGTCACGCGAGCGAAAGCTTTTTGTCCGAGATTTTCAACGTCAGACACTTTACCGCCAACGGTTTCTACGAGCTGCTTGAGCTTTTCCACGAGAGACTCAACGCTGTCTTCATAACCGCGTGTATCTAGGATAAATGTTGCACTGTATTTATTATTTTTCATCTTTATTATATTGGTTAATTTTGTTTTGAGCAGCAGCTAATCCTTTTGAACACATCAGCTCAAATGATTCTTCCACTACTCTTGTCGCAGATAGCAAACTTGATTTTTCTTCATCGCTTAAACGTCCTAAAACATAGTCTGCTAAATCCATATCTTTATGTGATTTTGCACCTATGCCTATGCGAAGTCTTGCAAAAGAATTCCCGCATCTTGCCATAATATCGGATATCCCGTTATGACCTCCCGCAGAAATATTTTCCGATATCTTAACACGACCTAAATCCAAACCAATGTCGTCATAAGCAACGACGCATTCAGATATATTGCATTTTAAAAATTTCAGAACATTTTTTAGATTCACACCACTTTCATTCATATAGCCGTCAAGCCTTACTAAATAAAGCTCAGAGCCAACCACAGAAACCTTTGCTAAAGAAGCCGCACAGTACTTATTGAATTGGAACTGTCCTCCTCTTTTTTCTGCAAAGCAAGAAAGCATAATCGCGCCTACGTTGTGCCTTGTGTTAGCGTACTGTGAAGGCGAATTTTGCAAACCTATTGCTATCTTTATTGACATATCAAAGAACTTTTACCGCAGTCAATCATACGGCGATTTTAAAATTATTTCTTAGCTGCTTCAGCTGCTTTTGCTGCTTCGTTTTCTGCTGCTGCCTTGTTTTCGTTACTTTCAGCTGTTGCAGATTTTGTAAGAGAACAAGTTACCATAATTCTGTCGGCAGCTTCGTGATACTCAACGCCTTCAACTTTTGGCAAATCTTTAATAGCTGCGATTTCACCGACTCTCAAGTTAGCGATATCGAATACGATTTCTTCTGGCAAGTCTCTTGGACGGCACACAACCTTAACTTCGTGATGATGAACTTCGATAACGCCACCTTCGTTCTTTACGCCAACGCTTTCGCCGAATACGCGGAAAGGAACAACAGCATTCATAGGTTTGCCACGAACAACTTCTAAAAAGTCGATATGCAAAGGAACATCTGTTACTGGGTTTCTTTCTATTCTTTTAATGACAGCGAACTGAGATTCTGAGCCATCATCAAATTCCAAATCGAGCAATACTGCTTTACCAATAACTGATTTTTCGATTTTAGAGAAATCGATTTTACCTACGGTCAATGATTTAGTACCGCTTTCGCCGTATACAACGGCAGGTATGCCACCGTCTTTACGGCAGCGTTTAGCAGTATTATTGCCAGTTTCCTTGCGAATCTTTACTTGAAGTTTAACTTGTTTCATTTTATTATTCTTATACCTTTTTAATAAATAGCGAATACCATGCAGTTGAATGCTCGGCTTGCATTGATATTTTTAAAAGAATGTGAGACTATGAAAGCTCTTTTAAATTGCAACAATATTTTTCAAAAAATTTTTGAAATAAATATTTGAATAATTCAAAAAAATACTTTTCACTAATTAATAATGTCAAAAGACTCCAAACAGACACCTATGATGGGACAATATTGGGAACTAAAAAATTCCCTCGCCAAAGACACTATGCTCCTTTTCAGACTCGGTGACTTCTACGAAATGTTCTTTGAAGATGCCGTCGAAGGATCTAGAATTCTCGGCATTACGCTGACCAAAAGACTGAATTATCCGATGGCAGGTATTCCCTATCATTCAGCGAATCAGTATATTCCTAAGCTTCTTGATGCAGGAATAAAGGTTGCTATCTGCGAGCAAGATGAAGCTGCTACTACTGGCAAATTAGTCAAACGTTCTATAAGTAGAATTTTGACCCCAGGGACTGCTCTTGACGAAAATCAACTTTCAGACAAAGAGCGTCATAATATCTTTGCTGTTGATATCAACTTTTTTGGCGAACTTTGCGCGTCTTGGTTAGACTTAAGTACTGGTGAGTTCTTTACTGCAAACTTTGAAAATCCTATGGATTTCTTGCCTGTTTTAAGTGCAAATAATCCTAGAGAAATGCTTTTGCCAGAAGAAGCTTCTAAGACTTGGCCAGACAATCAAAACTACGCAGCTTGGCACGGAATTTTCAGAAACATTTTAGACCTTTGCCCTGTTACTCTTTTGCACGATTATATTTTCGATGTTGGCTATGGCTCAAACTTAGTTTTGCAAGCACTCAACACAACATCTCTTAGCGGATTTGGCTTAACTTCCGACTTTTCGGGTCTTGGTAGCGCGGGCGCAATCATCTATTATGCTACTGAAAATTTGCGTAACAAACCGCAAAATTTGCGCTCTATAAAAATGTTCCAGTTGAAAAACTGTATGATTATAGATAGCGCAACTCAGCGTAATCTTGAAATATTTAAAACGTCTTTCGGCACAAGAGAAGGCTCTTTGCTAGGAGTAATCGACAAAACAAAAAGCTCAGCAGGCGCACGTATGCTTGAGTCTTACCTAGCAGCACCATCTATTGACATAGAAGAGATTACTTTCAGACAAAATGTAGTTAGCGAATTCGTATCCAACACAGTGTGCTCTGACAAAATTGCTGACGCGATTTCTAGAGTCAAAGATTTGCCACGTATTCTTGGCAGGCTACAAAATAGAATCAGAAACCCTCGTGAGCTTGGCGCGATACTTGCAAGTATTTCAGAATTTTCGCCTATCAAAAATTTATTGGAAGAATCTTCTAGCATAGAATGTCGTTCTCTTGGAAAAAAAATTCACGAATGCAAAGATTTGATTTCTTACTTGCAGCAAGCTTTGCAAGACGAATTGCCTTCTAAGATTCAAGATGGCTCTGTGATTCGTGAGCGCTTTGATGAAAAGCTAGATTATTATCGCGATTTAAGTTCTAATTCAAAAAACTGGCTCGCAGATTTTGAATATAAAGAGCAACAAAGAACAGGTATTAAAAATCTTAAAATAAGATTCAATGGCTCTTTTGGATATTCGATTGAAGTTACAAAATCTTTCTTAAATTTGGTGCCAGATGATTATATACGTCGCCAAACGCTCACCTCCGCAGAGCGCTACACTACTGAACTTCTTCGCGAAAAAGAATCTGAAATTTTGAATGCAGAAGAAAATGCTAAGGCTCGCGAAGCAGAAATTTTCGAAAATATAATTCAAAAAATCTTAGAGTTTTCAGAAGATATTTTCGACACTGCAAACACTATCGCTACTGTCGATGTTCTGAGCTCTTTCGCAAGACTTGCAAGGGAGTACGATTACACTCGCCCTGTAATAAATGAGTTCGATGAACTCTCAATAGAACAAGGCCGTCACCCAGTTATAGAACAGATGTTGCGCAAAGACAAAATGGGATTATCGCGCACAGAATCTTTTGTTCCAAACAACACATTTTTATCGTCTTCCAAAGACCAAATTGCGCTTATTACGGGTCCTAATATGGCAGGTAAATCCACATACATAAGACAGGTTGCTTTGATTGCAATTTTGGCACAAATTGGTTGCTACGTTCCTGCAAGACAATGTACGATTGGCATTATAGACCGCGTCTTTAGTCGCGTTGGTGCGTCTGACGAACTTTCAAGAGGCAATTCCACTTTCATGGTGGAGATGAACGAAACTGCAAATATTTTAAATAATGCTACAAAAAAATCTTTAATTGTTCTAGACGAAATTGGTCGCGGAACAAGTACCTACGATGGACTAAGTATAGCATGGGCAGTGATTGAATATTTGCATAAAGATTCATCCGAAGGTCCTAAAACTTTGTTTGCAACACACTATCACGAGTTGACAAAACTAGAAGGTCTGCTCGAAAGATTGGTAAACTACAGAGTGTGCGTAAGAGAATGGAAAGATTCTATTATTTTCATTCGCACTATAGAACACGGAGCTGCAGATAAGTCTTACGGTATCCAAGTTGCAAAGCTCGCAGGACTCCCCGCTGAAGTTATTGATAGAGCAAATGAAGTTCTTGAAAATCTTGAAACCGAAGGAAATATCGTAGTAAAGAATCTTGAGTCTACAAAAGGTCCTAAAGCAAGACAAGAGCGTAAAAAAACTCAAACTGATAATAATTCACAACTTTCTTTTTTGTAAATGGCAAGTCCATCGCTTAAAGAAAAGCTTCGCACTTTGCCAACAAAGTCAGGCGTTTATATTATGCGCGATACTTTCGGGCAAGTTATTTATATAGGTAAAGCTCTCAATCTAAAAAAACGCGTTGCACAATATTTTCATAGTAAAAAAAGTTCTTATAATGCAAAAATTGCTAGCTTAAAAGAAAGCATTTGCGATATAGATTTTATAGAAACTAAAAGCGAAACACAGGCATTAATCCTAGAAAGCAAGCTGATTAAAGAGTGGAAACCAAGATATAATTCTGACTTAAAAGATAATAAAAACTTTTTACTTTTGCGCGTAGAACTATTTAGAGACTTGCCAACTTTTACATTATGTAGAACAAGAAAAGATGATAATTCTTTATACTTTGGTCCGTACGTAAGCTCGCAAAAAATCAGACAATTACTTAATCTTTTGAAGAAAAAATTTGGAATCATAAGTTCTGACGCACACCCTAAAAAGTCTGATGCTTCCTATCATCTCTACGACGATGCTCGTGCAGATATTTATTCTTTATCAAATATAGTCACTCAAAAAGAGTATCTTGAAAGAGTCGAAAACGCTATCAATTTTTTGAAAGGTGAATCTGTAAATTTGATTGAAAAATTAAATATCGAAATGCAAAAAGAAAGCGAAGCTTTGAACTTTGAAAAAGCTGCAAAGTTGCGAGATAATATTTTAGCAATCAAGCATTCATTGGCTATGAATAAGAAAAGCGAGACGCTAAGCTCCCCTGCTCGACCAAGCAAAGAGCGCGCTTTTCTTGGAATGAAGGAAATACAAAAAGCTCTGAATTTAAGCGAAAAAGCTGTCACTATGGAATGCTTTGATATCTCGCATATTTCAGGTAGTTTTTGTGTGGCATCTATGGTTCATTTTAAAAATGGTCTGCCATTGAAATCAAAGTATAGACACTTTAAAATTAAATCTTTTATAGGCAATGACGACTTCAAAGCTATGAACGAAGTTGTATTCAGACGCTATTCAAAAATCAAAGATTTCCCTGATTTACTTTTGATAGATGGCGGTGCAGGTCAGGTTTCATCAACATTAAAAGCCTTTGAACAAATTAATCGTTATCCTAAAAAAATCATTGGATTAGCAAAGCGCGAAGAAACTATTGTTTTGTCAGAAGATTTTTCTGAAATCAAATTGCCTAAAAATAATGAAGGATTAAAACTCTTGCAACGTCTACGCGATGAAGCACATAGATTTGCAAACTCTTTCAATGCACAACTTCGCAGTAAAAAAATCAAAGAGAGTATTTTAGATGATTTCAGTGGCCTTGGAGAAAAAACAAAAACTAAACTTCTCAACCACTTTGGTTCAATAAATGATTTGAAAAAAGCATCTATTGAAGAGCTCTCGAAGGTAGATGGAATCAGTAAAACAAAGGCGTTAAGCTTATTTGATTTTTTGCAAAAATTATCTTAACGCTTTGTGCGCACAATATGTCGCAGCAAAAGAAACACTAGTTGCAATCATCAACCAAATAAAGAATCCGTAGTAACCCAAAAACTCTTGAGTGTAACCTGCAAAGAATCCAGGCAGCATAAATCCTAATGCCATAAATGCTGTAAGAATGGCGTATTGCGATGTTCTGTTTTCGCCAGCTGATACTACTATCATAAATGTCATATAAGAAGCAAAGCCAAAGCCGTATCCGAACTGCTCAAAGGCTACGAAAAATGAAATCATATAAAAATTTTCAGGAAGAAAATGTGACATCAATAAATATAAAATATTCGGCACATTCATAAACATTGCCATTAACCATAATTGAGATTTTAACCCCTTTTTTGCAATCCATATACCACCCAAAATTCCGCCAAACAAAAGAGAAATTGCACCACACGTTCCATATGCAACTCCAAGTTGACCGATATCTAAAGCAAGTCCTCCAACAGATTTTTCTGCAATCAAAAATGGCTGTGCAACTTTTACTAATTGAGCCTCTGCAAATCTGTAAAACAAAATAAAAAGTAAAATATAAACGATGTGTTTTTTCTCAAAAAAACTTTTGTATGTTTTATAAAAACTTTTGAAAACACTTTTTATTGATTCACATTTTATATTTTTGTCTGCCGTTGTTTTCGGCATAAATACAAACATTAATAAAGATAATATCAAAACTAAAGCAGCACAAATTGCAAAAGATAAGCTCCAAGCAATCTTGTCTGCTATGTGCAATTTTTTTATAAAAAATGAACAAAGAATAAGTAATCCGCCTTGACCAAATATCACTGCAAGCCTGTAAAAAGAACTTCTTATTCCGACAAAAAACGCTTGAGATTCTTCGTCTAAAGCTAGCATATAATATCCATCTGCTGCAATGTCGTATGTGGCAGAAGCAAATGCTAAAGTCCAAAAACAAGCCATACTAATTATCACCCAAGAATCAAAAAATGGCGACAATGCTAGTATTAAAAATAATGAACTTAACACTATCGCAAAGGATTTCACCCACTTTGCCTTTGTGGAATATGAATCTACAAATGGCGCCCATAAAGCTTTCAAAACCCAAGGCAAATAAATCACGCTTGTAATGACAGCAGTCTTCCCAACGCCGACTCCTAACATAGTGTAAAAAACAATTGCTACACTTGTGCAAATCGCATTGGGTAACCCCTGTATAAAATACATCTGCGGAAGCCAAGCCAAAGTTTTTGCAAAGTTTTTCATTGTAAAAAAAAGCTCCACATGCGCCGTCTTGTTAGGTTGCTTGTGTCTACCTTCTGTCTGAAGGTGGGTGCTTCGAAAACAACTTTTGCCTTCCGTTCAAAGACGGCTTGACAGCCATTGCCTCCGTTCGAGCTCCCATATTAATATCATTAAGGTGGAAAAGCGGTTAAATAGTCTCGAACGCTGCAGAGTGTTTTAATGCTCTTAGATTGATAATTTTTTGCAAGATTTTTTTATAAGATTTTCCCATAAAAAAGAGAATCTTTTTCGATTCTCTCTTTCATCTATAATGTAAATTTTATTCTTCGTATTGAAAACAAAATGCAGGATAACCAAGTTCATTATATAAACAAACGTCATCCCCTGCCCAGCTCTTCCAAGCATATCTTATACCTTCAATGACTTCACCTTTTTTTGCATAAAGAATCACACTATCATCTCCAGATAATTTCATAGATTCAGGGATAATCCATTCTCCATTTACTTTGATTTCAAAACCTTTTAACTCATTGTCTTTTACAATGAGCTTTGAATTATCCATATCAAAAATTGCTTTTGCTTGATTGCCTTTAAACTCTGCGTTTGCAAATCTCGGAGAGTAAACAGTTGCAATATCTTTGTTGTAAACTTCGCGCAAGGCAATTGAAACTAAACGCAATCCCAATGGAGACTTGTTGCGAGGATGAGGATCTAACTTGTCACCACAATCAATACTGCAAGCGATTGCAGTGTTTGGAACATTGCGCGAAACCAAAATTTGTTTTGCACGCGCAGGCGCCCAGTTGTGTTTTACATCACGAGAACCAATGTCTATAAAATAAAAAGGCATTTCTTTATTGCTCCAACGCTCGCGCCAAGAATTTATCAAACAAGTGAAAGCTTCTTCAAAATTTTCTACGCGATACGAGTGCGAATCATCTTCACCTTGATACCATAAAAATCCGCGCGCCGTGTAGCCTGCAACAGGAGCCACTTTTATGTTCCATTGATTTGAGATAACTTGACTTGGAATTGTTTTGCCTTCTTTGCTTGGCTTAGGTGGAACTTTAGTTCCGTCACGTTCTGCGGCTTTTGCCATACCTTCCCAACGATCGAGTTCAACTTCATAATCATAAGCGATTTCACGCTCTTTGTAATTTTTCAAATCTTCACGAAAACTTTTCACGTTTTCAATTTCGTTTTTCGAAACCCAAGTACTCATCTGACTTGCACCGCGAGATGTTTGAACAATTCCAACAGGAATATCTAATTCTTTCATCAACTTTTCTGCAAAATAAAAAGCAATCGCATCTGCAGGTCCAGCATCATTATGCATTGCAATTACCCACTTTGACTTTTCGTGAGAATCAAATTGCTCTTCATCAAGAATTCTTTCGTCAATAGGATAGGCATTGAAATAGCGCAAGTTTGGAGAATCAGCACGAACCTTTACATCCTCCCAGTCATAGCAAGCCTTAACAGGCATCGCCATATTAGATTGCCCACCACTTACCCAAACTTCACCAACTAAAATGTTAGATATAGTTTTTTGCAAAATCCCATCTTCATAAATAAACATTTTTTCAGGATTTTTGTTGGCAAACATCGGCTTTAAATAAAGAGACCAATAACCTTTTTCATCTGCTTTAGACTCAGATACTTGATTTGCAAAAACCACTTTCACAATGGAATTGGGGTTCGCCTTTCCCCAAATCTTAACATCCATATCTCTCTGCAAAAGCATATTGTCAGAAAACACCTTTGGCATAACAATTTCTGCCTGCAAACAATTCGCACAAAGAATTGCGACAACTCCAATTATAAAAATTTTAAATTTATCCATAATCTTTCTTCCTAAAATAACGTCCATTCTCTTTTTCTAAAAGCTTTCCGCCAAAACCTATTCTGTCAAGCAATAAAGCCAATTCTACATCATTGTCTATCAATTCATCGGCAATTTTAATTGATTTATTTATAGACAAAATTTAAACAAATATAAATCCTATTTTATAATCCGAAAGTTATTAGTAAAATCTCTTTTTAATTATGAAAAAAATCAATCTAAACGAAGCGGATTTAAATATCGCTTACTTGGTTACTCCTTATACGCAGTTCCTTATTTTACACTGTACATATCATTCTGCTTTCTATTTCTGAATATAGCTCCCTCTTTTTTTGCCGAGTTGCTCAAGGGGGTTGCGCTTGCGACCTTTTGGAAATCCTACTTTGTTTTTCTTTTCCATAGCATTTTATCCTTTGAGAGGTTTGTTAATTTGGGTATTTTTTCCGCTTGTGAAGCCGTTGTTATAGGAGTCGGTATTAAGCCTTGCTCTTTGCATTGTAGATAAAAAATTATGAAAATTGAAAAGAATATTTTAAAAGAATGCTTGTCTTTAGTCTCGCCCTTTGCGGGCAGAGGCGTAGACGGAGCATACTCTACATTCACAATCGAGAACGATAAAGGAATCTTAAAGATACCTTAGAAAATGGCGTAAAATTAATGTAGCGAATTGTAGCGAATTTTTCAAGTCTTTTTTGCGTCTTTTTGCACTATTTTAACCTCTGATTTGCGTCCTTTTCCGTCATTTTGTAAGTTTTCAACCGCCCGCAAACCCAATGCCAGAGCCACGAAAAAGCCCGCGAACGTAATGTTCAACGGGCTTTTAAAGTTAATGCTCAAGAAGGGACTTGAACCCTTACACCTTACGGCATACGCACCTCAAGCGTACGTGTCTACCATTCCACCACCTGAGCAGGATGTTTTTCTAATTTACAACAGTGGTGGGGGTGGGGGTTGAACCCACGAACAGCATGCTGAACGGATTTACAGTCCGCGTCCTTTGACCACTTGGATACCCCACCTGCTGTAATTTAAA
>JGI994J12354_10002960_pt1 | contig 16181 bp, 14 predicted proteins | sample IntmicLarv3ML3BL_FD_12354 | JGI IMG/M metagenome (IMG submission 12354) | reverse complement strand
ATTAGCTGCGTCATCCGGCCCTTTTTTCTCAGGTCGAGTACGAGAAGAGTACACTCCCTTCGCCAAAAGGGCCGGATTCCTTGCTTCTGGAGCAAAATTCCTTATTTGGAGACAGCCCCTAGAGCAGATGAACTTTGAAACGCTGCACTCGGGGTTGGCGGCGAAAATGAATTTCGCCTACTCCTCCTTTGCGCGGACGAGGCTCCCGCCCTCGTCCGTCAGAGCATTTTCAAAGTGAAAATGCTCTAGACTGCACTGTCCGAAAGGATTGGCCCCTACATTTAACCGCTGGATGCGCCCATGACACCGCTGGACTTTGTTCCCTTCACAATAACCGAACCCCGACCGCCCACCTTTGGCGGCATGGCCAGCATTGCCGAATTGCCCTTCCTGAACTTTCCCCCTCCTTCCATGCGCCTTTTTGACCCGCTCGACACGGACCTGCGCCGCACGCCAGCCATGGCGGCCAATGCCGAACTGACCTTTGCCCTTGCGGTCAAGCTCAACCAGCGGGCAGGGCTCATTCCACGGCCCGAAGACTGCCGCGACCTGTGGGATGAGTACGAAATGCTCCCCAACATCAGGGAACATTCCCTGAAGGTTGCCGTTCTCGCCCTTGATCTGGCCCAAAAGGCCAGGGCGGTCGGCATGAAGGTGAGCGAAGAGGCCACCTATGCGGCAGGGCTGCTCCACGACCTCGGGAAAACCTACTCCATACATTTCGGTGGCAGCCACGCCCAGACAGGGGCCAGCATGGTGCTGCGCGCAACCCGCAACCCGGTCATTGCCCGGGCAGTGCTCTATCATGTGGACTTTCCCTGGAATGACCGCATGGCGGAATGCGCCTGCGATGCCGATTATTTCGTGACCTTTGCCGTTTTTTACGCGGACAAGCGCGTGAGGCACGATGAATATGTTCCTTTGGAAGATCGTTTTGCCGACCTGATCAAACGATACGGCAAAAACGACTACGCCCTCGAACGCATTCAGGCGTCACGCGTTCAGGGAAAATATGTTGAAGCGGTTCTCAGCGAACGACTGGGGGTTTCTTTAGATGCGTATACTCCTGATTACGGGCGGCTGGTCCGGTGAACGGCAGGTTGCCATCAACGGGGCCAAAGCCCTGCAAGCGGCCATGCTCTCCCTTGATCATACGGTGGAATGGTTTGATCTGAATCACTCTCTGGACGGCCTTGCCGAAGCCGCTGCCCGCAACGACTTTGCCTTTATCAACCTGCACGGCTCGCCCGGTGAGGACGGCCTTGTTCAGGCCGCTCTTGAACGCCTGAACCTTCCCTACCAGGGTTCCGGCCCTGCCGCCTCCATGCTGGCCCTGGACAAGGCCGCGGCAAAGGGCTTTTTCCGGCAGGCAGGGCTCACAACCGCGCCCTCAGTCTTTCTCCCGGGCCACCCCGGCAACAACTGGCAGAGCCCCATTCCCTTCCCTCTGTTCATCAAGGACAATGTCGGCGGCTCTACAGTCAACCTCGAATACGTTGAAACTCCCGAACAGCTTCCCGCCACCCTCGACAGGCTCTTTGCCCGCGCCGGAGCCTGCCTGTGCGAATCCGGCGTCAGGGGCATCGAAGTGACCTGTGGCATTATCGGCGAACTGCGCCCCAACGACCAGGGGGTCGAAATGGAAACCCCGGTGGCCCTGCCGCCCATACTCATACGGGCGAAAAAGGCCGGGCACTTTGATTACGAAAGCAAATACACCGTTGGCGGCGCAGTAGAAATTTGCCCTGCCCCCATTTCCCCGGAGCTTACCGCCAAAGTGCAGGCCATGACCCTTGCCGCCCACACCGTCCTCGGTCTTTCCGGCTACAGCCGGGCGGATTTCATCATTCCCACCGAGGGTGCGGGCAAGGACGAGCCTGTCATTCTCGAAATCAACACCCTGCCCGGCATGACCGCCACCAGCCTCATTCCCCAGGAGCTCGCGGCTGTGGGCGTGTCCTTTGCCCAGATGGTAGAACGGCTCATCGCCCTTGGGCTTGCCCGAAAAGCCCGCGCCTGCCCGGCACACAGGGGGCAAGGAGAGTGATAGCCCGTGTGCTTGGCGGCTCGCTGCACGGTGTAGACGCCTTTACAGTGGAACTTGAGGTCGATTTTTCACGCCACGGTCTCCCGGCCTTTACCATGGTCGGCCTTGCCGAAGGGGCTGTGCGCGAAGCGCGCGATCGCGTGTTCAGCGCCCTGAAAAGTGCCAATTTCCGTCTTCCCCCGGCCAGAATAACCGTCAACCTCGCCCCGGCAGACCGAAAAAAAGGCGGCAGCGCCTTTGACCTGCCCCTTGCCATCGGCTTGCTGCAAAGCGCTGGCGTTCTGCCCGATGATGCGGCCAAGGGCTATTATTTCGCTGGCGAACTTTCCCTGAGCGGCGAGCTGCGCCCGGTTCCCGGCATTCTGCCCATTGCCATACTGGCCAGAAACGAGGGCGCGCGCGGCCTTCTCGTAGCCAAGGACAATGCCGCCGAAGCCGCTGTGGTGGAAGGGCTTGCCGTGTACCCCGTACACACCGTCGGTCAGGCCGTGGCCTTTCTCGCTGGCGCAGCCCCCCTGGAACAGGCCCGCGCCCTGCCCTTTGCCGCGCAGGAACTCCATCTGCCCTTTGCCGGGCCGGATTTTTCCGAGGTACGCGGGCAGGAACACGCCAAACGGGCAGTGGAAATCGCCTGCGCAGGCGGGCACAACCTCCTCTTTCTCGGCCCCCCGGGCAGCGGGAAAAGTATGCTCGCCCAGCGACTTCCCACGGTTCTGCCCCCCCTTTCCTTTGAAGAGGCCCTCGAAGTCACCAAGATATACAGTGTTGCCGGTATGTTGGAACCTGGTCAGGGGCTTGTGCAAAACCGCCCCTTCCGCGCCCCGCACCACACCATTTCCGAATACGGGCTCATCGGCGGCGGCGCCTACCCCCGGCCCGGCGAAATCTCCCTGGCCCACTGCGGTGTTCTCTTCCTCGACGAGCTGCTGGAATTCAAAAAACAAACCCTCGAAGTGCTGCGGCAACCCCTGGAAACAGGCACTATCACCATCGCCCGCGCCGCCCAGTCAATACAGTTTCCCGCAAGCTGCATGCTCATTGCCGCCATGAACCCCTGCCCCTGCGGCTTTCTCACCGATCCGAAAAAGAAATGTACCTGCTCCCCGGCAGATATCCACCGCTACCGCTCTCGCCTTTCAGGCCCTCTCCTCGACCGCATCGATCTGCACGTTGAAGTGCCCGCCGTGCCCTACAAAGACCTGAAAGCCGGCTCGTCCGGGCGCTCCTCCGAAAGCATACGCGCCGTTGTCGAAAAGGCGCGGGCCATCCAGCATGCCCGCTACGCGGGAACCTCCTACAGAATGAATGCCGAACTCTCGGGCCGGGGCCTCGATCAATACTGCGCCCTCAACACCGAAGCCCAAGACTTCCTCGGCATCGCCGTGGAACGGCTGCACCTCTCCGCCCGCGCCTATACACGCATTCTGCGCATAGCCCGAACCATCGCCGACATGGAAGACGCCGCCAATATCACCTTGCCCCACCTCGCTGAAGCCGTAAACTGCCGCACCCTTGACCGCGGAGAGGGATGAACCGGGGAAAGGCTGGAAGGAAAGGGAATTGAAGAAAGGGTGAAGACAAAGGCAAAGACCAAAGGGGCGCTGCCCCTCCAGCTTCCCTCTTCCCTCAACTTCATCAACGCTTCTTCGCAGCCCCTTTTTTCAGGGCAGGGTCGGGGTATCCTTCGTATTTTCCTTTGGAGAGTTCCCACAGGTACAGGCTGGCGACCGAGCCGCAGGGTGTGTAGCGTTTTTTGTATTTGGCGAAGCGTTCCCGTGTGAGGGTTCGGTGTTTGTAGAGCATACGCAGCCCGCGCTGAATGGCGAGGTCGTCCCAGCTCAGCACGTTTTGCCGTTGCATGGAGAAGATCATCAGCATTTCGGCTGTCCACACGCCTATTCCTTTGAGTTGGCACAGTCGGGCGCACAGCTCGGCATCGTCCATGGCGGGCAGGTGGGAGAGGTCAAGGTGGCCGCTATGAATGGTGGCGGCGATTTCACTGATGTACAGGGCTTTTCGCATGGATATGCCGCAGGTTTGCAGGGTTTCCGGGGGAGTTGCGGCGATGTTTTCCGGGGTCAGCGGGGGAAACATGGACTGGAAGCGTTCCCACACGGTGCGGTGCGCCCTGGAGGAAATTTGCTGCCCGAGAATGGCATTGACAAGGGCCATGAAGATATCCGGTTCAACGGCGCGGTGAAGGTGGCCCATGGCGTCAATAACCCGACCAAGGGCCCGGTCTTTTTTGCGCAGAAAGGCTGTTTCCTTTTCCCCATACTCAAAGAACGGTGTGGTCATGGTTTTTCCTTTAGGGCCTGTTAACACAACGGTCTTTTTGCCCTCTGGCTTCGTTGGAAAGCCTTTTTATTCCAGTCGAGTACCGCAAAAGTACACTCCTTCCATAAAAATGCTTTCCGCCTTGCCAGAGAACAAAAATCCTCTTTGTGTCAACAGACCCTGGCCCGCAGAGTGCGCCAGGGGCACTACGCGGGCCAGGTGTTATTTCTATGATACTACAGGGTTTTCACTTGTAAAAATGAAAAAACAATCTTGCTCGCGCACTCTTCAGGCCATGGAGCCCAGAGGGGCTGGCTATTTTTTTGAGAGCTTCTCCACCAGTTCTCCAAGCTCTTCCGCCTGCGGAGCAAGGTTGTGGGACAGGTCTGCCCCGTCGTCCATGGCCGTACCCACTGCGGCGCAGCTTTCTCGCAGCCGTTCAACAATATTCGACACCTGGTCGCTGATGGTTTCCTCATCCCTGCACAGGGTGGCTATGTCCTGAATATGGGCATTCATTCTCTGCACAAGCTCCACAATATCCGAGAGTGAAGATTGGGCTTCAAGCCCGAGTTCCACTGTAGACTGCACGGCCTCTCGTGTTCTTTGCAGCCCGAGGGAGCTTGTCTGCATACTGCTGTGAATGGTGCTTATGGAAATATTCACCTGCTTGGTGGCTTCCATTGTTTTTTCGGCCAGTTTGCGCACCTCGTCAGCAACAACGGCAAAGCCGCGCCCGGCCTCGCCTGCCCGGGCCGCTTCAATGGCGGCGTTCAGGGCCAGCAGGTTGGTCTGGTCGGCAATATCGTTGATAAGGCCGAGAATGTCGCCGATGGCGTCTGTGCTTTTTCCCAGTTCTTCAATCTGGTTGCCAAGAATTTCCGTGTCGTGGCGTATGCCGTCAAAGGCCCCAAGGGTTTTATCCACAATATCCGCGCCTGTTCCCGCTTTTTCGCCCGCCTGCGCGGCAAATTCCGCTGCCTGCACGGTGGTGGAGGAAACCCGCTGCACAGCGTTGGACATGGCCGCAACCGTTGTCACGGTTTCTTCCATCAGCCCGGTCTGTTTGGTGGCTTCCGAGGTGGCGATATTTATTCTGTCGGTAAGGGCCTGGGAGGTGCTGCGCAATTTTTGGGAAACAGCATCCACCCTGTTGGCAATTTGCAGCATTTCGCGCTGGTTTTCTTCGGCGACAAGACGCGCCTTTTCGGCCTGGGCCGTGGCGGCAAGGGATTTTTCCGTTTCCTGCTGGGCTTCCCTGTTTGACTGCTCAGCCTTGCCCAGGGTTTGCAGCAGCGATTCCAGCATGGATTGGAGGGCCACATACAATTCACGCAATTCTCCTGTAAATCCACGCGAATCCAGCGAACTATCGTAGTTGCCCGCAGCCACGGCCTTGGCGTGTTCCACAATGCGCAGCAGGGGCGCGGAAACGCGGCTGGAAGCAAAGAAAACAAGGAAGATGAGGAAGGCAAGGGCGAAAAAGCTGATGCCAAGCTGAATATACAGGTTGGCGGTATGTTCTGCCATAACCTTGTCCGTGGGCAGGGCCACCATGAAAAACCAGGGGGCGGCGAAGGAATTGAGCTTCACCGGGGTATAGAAAAGCTGTATGTCGATGCCGTCTTTTGTTGTTTCGTGCAGGGAAAAGGCCGATCCTGCGGCCATGCGTTCCAGCACCTGGGCGGAAACCGCAGGCAGTTTCTCTCCCGTGCTCTTTTCCGGCCCGGCGAGTATGGTGCCCGCATCGTCCACAAGCATGGCAAAGCCCGTATCATACGGGTGTATCTTGTCTATAAGTTCCTGTATGAAATCCAGGGCAATATCAACGCCCGTAGCGCCGAGAAACTTGCCCTCGCGCAGCAGGGGCATGGCGACCGAGGTCATGAGAGTCTTGGCCGGGGTATCCATGTCCCGGTAGGGAGGAACAACGACCATGCGCAGGCGTTCCCTGGGCATGGTGTAATAGTCTTCGTGGTCGTAATTCTCGGATTTGTCGAATTCCAGCCCCTTGTCGCCCCTCATCCAGAAGCTGTTGGCCCGGCCTTCGAGGTTGCCAAGGGCGTCATCGCCCACAAATTCGCTGTCTCTCGCGTCAAAGGCATTGGGGGCCCACAGCATCCACACGCCGAAGAATTCCGGGGAAGATTCGGCCACGGCCTTGGTAAAGGTGTTCAGCACTTCCCGGTCGGGGTTTTCGGAGCGGGACAGTTCAATGCCCGCCGAGGCCAGCACCGCAACGGCATTTTCAGCCGCACCGAGCTGGGAAAAGATAACTTTTGCATTATCAAGGGCAATGGCGTTCGCCTGTCTTTCCGCAATAATTGCCACCTGCCGGTTTGATGAAAAAAACCCGAACAGGGTCAATACGGCAAGGGCGATGGCGATGGCCGGAACGAGCAGGATGAGCAGACGGGTTTTTATGGTCATTTCTTCGTCCTTGAAGCGATTGTGTTTTTCAATATCGTGTACGATTGCACGCACCCCACTCCGGGTGACTGCAAATGTCTGATGTATTGCACCCGTAGTATACTCACCCTCACGGGAACAGTAAAGAGACTAAAGCCTGCAACATTGAGCAGAGTACCGTTGACTGCGCCCACTGCGAGTGCAACATCAATGGTACTCTGCTTGAAGAAGGTTTCCAGACCGTGCCGTCACGAGATTGGAGGGTGTTCTCTGCCGCGACCAAGGCAGAGGGCCAAAGACTCCTCGTGCCTACGCTGTTTAAAATGGCCAGATATTATCCATAAGGCGGGTGAGCCACCCGGCCTTCTGCTTGTCTGCCAGCACGCCCTTGCCGTAGTATTCGATTTTGGAATCGGCCATCTGCGTGGAGAGAACGGAGTTATCCATACCGATATCCGAGGAGCGAACGAGGCCGCTCACCACCATATACTGTGTTTCCTCGTTCACTCGCACCTCGCGGGCGCCCTGCACCTGCAGCACCCCGCCGGGCAGCACCTGCATAACCCGTGCCCCGATGGTGGCGGTGACGTAGTTTTCGCGTTTTGTTTCGCCGGTTGCGCTCAGGCCCGAGGTGGTGGTGGTGGAGAGGATGGGGTCAACCCCTACCTTGCCGCTCAGCCCGCCGCTTGTGGGGCCGAAGAGTCCGGCACTGCCGCTTCTGAAGGCGGCGGACACGCCGTATTCCGAACCGGCGGTTTTGGTGGTGGAGGTATCGGCCTTGCTTTTGGACTTGGCATTTTCCACCACATTGACCAGCACGATATCGCCGATGCGGTGGGCCCTGTTGTCGGCGTACAGGTTGTCGGCTTCGGCGGCGTTGAACAGGGAGCCCTGGTTGGCGTACTGTTCTTCGGGTTCGGTGTATACCTGTGTCGGGGTAACGGGCGGCATCACTGTCGGTCTGTTGTCGTGCCCGGCGCAGCCGGAAAGAAGCGTTACCGACAACAGAGCCATGGCCCCCAGTGCAAGGACCCGGTTTTTTCTTGATCTGGTCATGGTAGTACCCTCTTTGCGCTGAAGGGGTATGCCCCCCAGCAATAGTCTTGGGAAATGCGCGCTACATGAACGAACGCACCAGTATGGTCTGGGCGTCATGCACAACGCCGTACACCTCTTTTTTGCTTTCCCTGTTCCGCACGGGAATGCTCTCGCCAGCAACACCATCGCTCAAAGCCTCTGCCGGAACCGCAAGGCGGATGCTTTTCGACTCGTACAGCAGGGTCACGGCCGACCCCTTGGTCACGGTGGGAATATGGCCTATGTCCGAGCGGCTGATCACCTGATTCAGACCAATGGGGCGCACGGCCCGCCAGGAACCGCCGCGGCCGTCCCACGGCTCGCCCCGGTGCAGGGCCAGATTTACCCGTGTATGGGTGATGCTTGCAGGGCCGATTATGTCGCCCTTGTTCAGGGGAACGGCCGCGCACGGCACATTGGCCCAGACGTCCATGAATACCGAACCGGAAATGCGCTGCACGGCACTGCCGTCAAGCTCGGAAACAACAAGGCGAAAGTTCACGCGACCGGGCTCCACTTTTTTTTGCGGAACCACTTCAACGGTCTGGCCCGAGTGCTTCAGAAATATCTGCTGGGGAATGCGGAAATCTTTGAAGGAGGCCTCGCCATCCATGCCTCCCAAAAGGGGAGTCAGACTTTTGACAACCCGCGCCTGCACCTCGTCCTTGCCAATGACCACCCCTCCGCGTTGCAGGGCAAGGGAACCGGGGAAGAGGCAGAAGGGGGCGAGATCGTTCATGGTGGCTACCACGGCTTCCTGTAGCCGGGGGCGTGTCATGCTGACGGCCCTGCTGTTTTCCGGGGGCGAGGGCCAGAGCTCGCGCAGGGAATATTCGCGCCACAGGCGTTCGGGCATGTCGCCCACCGGGGTTGCCACTTCGCCAAGGCGCACCCGTTCCCCCTGCACCACGGCGGCATCAAGAAAGCGTATGCGCCAGGGCATTGTTTCAGCCGCAGGGGGCAGGGCTTCCCGGGTGCCGGGTTCAGGCAGGGCGCCGGAGGCCATTTCTGTGGAAGAGAGGCCGGAGGCAAGCAACAAGATGCCGATGATGCACAATTTTTTAAGCAGAGCAGACATGGGAAACTCCCTTTGGCGAATCACTTTTATGAACGCTTGAGCTGCACAGCCACCTGAAGCATGGAATCCGAGGTCTGAATGGCTTTGGAGTTCATTTCGTAGGCGCGCTGGCCCACAATCATGTTCACCATTTCGTCCACCACCTCCACGTTGGAAAGCTCAAGAAAGCCCTGGGCTATGGTACCGAAGTTTTCTTCTCCCGGCACGCCTTCAATGGCATCGCCCGAAGCCTCTGTGGTATTGAAAAGGTTGCGGCCACGGGCCTCGAGGCCAGCCGGGTTTATGAAGTTGTAGAGGGGAATATCGGCGGCGGCCAGTTCTTCGCCGTTGGCGTCCAGGGCGGCAATATGCCCGTTTTCGGTGACCACAAGGTTTTTCGTTTCTTCGGGAACGGTGAATTCCGGTTGCAGGACGTAGCCGTTGGCGGTGACGAGGGTTCCATCCTGATTCAGTTTGAAGGCCCCGGCCCTGGTGTACATTTCTTCGCCATTGACCATGACCTGGAAGAAGCCGTCGCCTTCAATGGCCATGTCGAGGGGGTTGTTGGTGTTCTGGTAATCGCCCTGGGTGAAGAATTTGTGCACGGTGGTGGGCCGCACCCCGAGGCCGACCTGTATGCCTGTGGGTATGCGCTGTTCGCCGCCTGTGCCGGTAATGGAACCTGCAATACGCATGTTCTGGTAGATGAGGTCTTCAAATTCGGCGCGGCTTTTCTTGAACCCGGTGGTGTTTACGTTCGCAAGGTTATGCGAAATGACGTCAATATTGAGCTGCTGGGCCACCATGCCGGAAGCCGCTGTCCAAAGTGAGCGCATCATGATGATTGTCCTTACCGCATCAAGCGGATTTGCACTGTTCGCGGGAATACCGCTGTTGTACGCCTTTCGGGTTTCCGGGCTGCCCTTTTCCGGCAGCCGGGAAAAAGTTTTACCTTGTATAATCAAATACTTTCGTGCAGTTGTCGTCAATGATCTCTGCTTTGAGAATGCGCGGCCTTTCCACCACCCCAAGGCTCGAGAGCATGGAGGAAAGCCTGCGGGTCATGGCCCTTGCCGGAGATTCGCCCGAGCCTGCGGCTGGCCGCACGCGGGGTATGACGGTTTCTGTGCTGTAAATCCTGTTGTTTCGCATCATGGCTTATCTCCCTCTGCCAACCTTCTGGCTTACTTCGCTGTCAATGGTCTGAGAGGTTTGCATGATCTTGGCATAGGCTTCAAACTGGCGCTGGGCCTCGATCATGTTCACCATTTCGTACACGGCGTCCACATTGGCGGTTTCAAGGTAGCCCTGGGCCAGAAAGGAGCCGGGCGGGGTTTCGGTAATTTCCGCCCCGCTGCCGTCGCGCGGGCGGAAGAGGTTGTGCCCCAGTTTTTCAAGGCCTGTCTCGTCGGTAACCCCCACAAGGGCTATCTGCCCGGCAAGCTCGTTGTCGGCAAAGATGCGCCCGTCTTCGGCAATGGTGAAGTTGCGCACCCCGCCGGGCACCATGATCTGCCCCCCCTCGCCCAGCACGGGATAGCCCTGCTCGGTGATAAGGGTGCCTTCGGCTGTGAGGCGGAAATGGCCGTTGCGGGTCAGCAGGGGGCCGTCAGGGGTTTCCACCTGAAAGAAGCCGGGGCCACTGATGGCCACATCAAAGGGTGAACCGGAAATTTTGAGCCCTGCCTGCTGAAAGTCGGTTATTTCAACGGCCATGCGTGGCCGGGCCATATGCTGCGCTTCCGGAAAGAGGGGGTCATGGCGCAGGTTGGGAATTGGCTCCATGATCTGATCATGGGCATAGAGGGCAAAGGTATCCCTGAAGGCGAGCATGTCCCGTTTATAGCCCGTGGTGTTCACGTTCGCCAAATTATTGGCGATGCTGTTCATGCGGTGCTCGTTGGTCAAAGCCCCGAACAGGGCGGAATACATGGCATTCTGCATACAAACTCCTCAAAAGACGCGCCTCTCCCCAGAAGGGGGAAGACAAAAAACCGACAAGAAGAAACAGCGTACAACACGCTGGAATTTTAAGAACTTCCCGGTTGCCGTCCAATACGGCGCCTTTCTTGTGTACTGAATTATGCAAAAGATGGGCCAGTTCTTGTCAGAGGGTACAGAGCATGCTTCTTCCTCCATTGAAGCAAAGGGCGTTGGCTATTTTGCCGTCAGGCAGGCAAGGCGAAATTTTTCCAGCGCCTTCTGAAAAAGCATCTTTGCAAAGTGCGGTATATTGGAGTATGTTGTCTTTGGAAAAAAGTATGGCCTCACCGAAGGCTGAAAACTTTTTTGTTGCTCAATCTACACGGGCGCAAAGCCCTGCCGTTCGGCACGCCGCTCGTCGGTTCTCGTTGCCGGTCAACAATTCAAGGAGGATAGAACCATGAGAAAATTGCTTGCAATGGCCCTGCTGACAATGCTGGCCCTGACTTTTTCCACGGGCGCCGGCATGGCTGCCATGGATGGCAAAGAACGTGAAAAGCACTTCATCACTGTTCTTACCGGCCCTTCCAGTGGAATATATTTCCCCATCGGGGGCGCCTTTTCCAGCTTTATCGGAAGCCTTGGCTACAAGACCTCGGCCACCGCTACCGGAGCCACGGCTGAAAACATCAACGCCCTCAACACAAACCAGGGCGAACTGGCCATAGCCATGGCCGATTCGGTCATTCAGGCTGTGGAATCTTTCGGCGCTTACGAAGGAAAGCCGAATGCCAAAAACCTTCGCGCTCTCATGGGGCTGTGGCCGAACGTCTGTCAGATTGTCACCACCGAAGGTTCGGGCATCAAAAAATTTGAAGACCTCAAGGGCAAGCGCGTTGGCGTGGGCGCACCCAATTCTGGCGTGGAACTGAACGCGCGCATGATGTTTGAAGCGCACGGCATGAGCTATAGCGACGTGAAGGTCGATTATCTGAACTATGGCGAAGCCATTGACCAGATGAGAAACGGGCAGTGCGACGCCGCCTTTGTTACTTCCGGCCTTGGAAACGCCACCATCCGCGAGCTGGGCGTCAGCCACAAGGTCGCCTTTGTGCCGGTTGAGGGCGAAGCACGCGACCGCCTGCTCAAGAAATACCCCTTCTACATCGAGTCGGTCATTCCTGCCGCGACCTACGGTTCCGCCCAGGATACGCAGACAGCGGCCGTGATGAACATCATGCTTGTTGATGTCAAGCTGCCCGACGAGGTCGTCTATGACCTGCTTGAAAACATTTATTCCCCGGCAGGGCTTGCAGCCATTGGCACTTCCCACGCCCAGGCCAAAACGCACATCAAACCCGAAACCTCCCTGCGCGGCATTGTTGGAACCTCTGTGCCATTCCATCCGGGTGCCGCCAAGTATTACAAGGACAAGGGCCTGCTGAAATAACTGGTGACACGGCATGACTGAACGTACAGGAGAATGGCAACCCGGAAGAGGCGCAGGTTTTTTCCGGGGGGCCATGCTCTGTATCTTTTTTTGCCTGTGCCTGCCCGCCTGGGGGCATGCGGCGGAAGATCTGGTTCTTCGCGTGTATGACTGGAAAACAGGCGAGACCTACCTTGAGGTGCCGGCCAGGGTGAATGGAACGCTTTTTTTCGGATGGATGCACTCGCTGGAACACATTCCGTGGCACGAACACTACCATATTGATGAAAACCGCAACCTGATTCTGGATTCCATTGCCTTTCCCGCCTTCGGGGCAGGCATTCCTGAAAGCAAGGGAACCAGAACCTATGTGAAAGACGGAATGATTCACATGGAGAATATCGCTCAGGTGTTTCCCGAGCTGGACTGGATAAATTCACACTATGCGACCCGGCAGATCATGCTTGATGGCGTTCCTGTCGCCAGTGGCGCGGAGTTGCCGGAACACACGCGGCTACGCCTGATTATTGAGAGGAGATAAGGTTCATGGCGGAATTCCCGGAAAAAACATTGAAAACCATGCCTCAGCCCGCAGCTTCGGAAACCCCGGCCACCGCACCCTGCCCGGCTGAAGCAGCGTTCAACCTCAGTGATGAGGAAATTGCCAGGGCCATGGACGGGCACCTTACGGACGCGCAACAGCAACTGCTTGAAAAGGTGGACAAGGAATCGAGCGTTCGCAAGTATGCCAACACAACCTTGAAGAACGCCTTCTACTGGTTTTGCGTGGTCGTGGCCCTGTATCATTTTACAACCTCGGCCCTGGGCACCCCGCAGATACTCAAGCACCGTTCTCTGCATGTGGGCATGATGCTGGTCATGGGCTTCATGATGTACTCCTTCAGCGGCAAGAGCAAAGGGCAAAGGGTGCCCTGGCACGACTGGATATGTATTGCCCTTTCCGTTGCCGTTCCGGCCTATATCTGGCTGGATTACCTCGGCGTGGTGGAGCGGGCGGGCATACCCAGCGGCATGGATACGGTTATGGGCACCATTCTGGTTCTTCTGGTGCTGGACTGTTCCCGGCGCATGTCCGGCTGGGCGCTTACGATTCTTGGGGTGGTATTCATCCTTTACGGGCTGTTTGGCCGGGAATTTCCCGGTATGTTCGCCCACAGGGGCTACACATGGGCGCAACTCGTCAACCATTTTTTTGCCAATACCGAAGGCATTTACGGCACCTCGGTCAATGTGGCGGCGAGTTACATTTTTCTTTTCATCCTCTTTGGGGCGGTCATGTCGCGGTCGGGCATGGGGTCCTTTTTTAACGATCTGGCCATGGCCCTGGCCGGGCACACCAAAGGCGGGCCGGCAAAGGTGGCGGTCATATCGTCAGGTTTTCTCGGCTCCATCAACGGTTCCGCTGTTGCCAACGTGGTCACCACCGGGGCCTTTACCATCCCCCTGATGAAAAAAACAGGCTATTCCGTAACCTTTGCCGGGGCTGTCGAAGCCGCGGCTTCGGTGGGCGGGCAGCTGCTGCCTCCGGTCATGGGGGCTGCGGCCTTTATCATGGCGGAAATAATTTCCATTCCCTATTCGAAGATCATCATTTATGCCGCCATTCCGGCCTTGCTGTATTATTTGGGCATTCTCATCCAGGTGCAGCTTCGCGCAGGCAAGCTCGGTCTGCACGGCCTGCCAAAAGACAGGCTGCCCAAGGTCAAGAGCGTGATGAAGGACAAGGGACACCTGCTGATTCCCATTGCCATTCTGCTCTACCTGCTGCTTTTTTCCGGCGTCACCGTGCTGTACGCGGCCTTTTACACCATCGTTGCCACCGTTGCCGTTGCCAGCCTGAAAAAGAATACGCGCATGAGCGTCAGGGATATTGTGGATTCCTTTGTTGACGGTGCGCGGCAAACAGTGCCCGTGGCCATCGCCTGCGCCTGTGTGGGCATTATCGTCGGGGTCATTTCCAAGACCGGCTTTGGCCTGACCATGGCGAGCGCCATTATTTCACTGGGAAGCAAGAGCCTTATGCTCACGCTCATTTTTACGATGGTGACCTGCATGATTCTGGGCATGGGCGTGCCGTCCATTCCGGCCTACATCATCACCGCGACCATTGCGGCCCCGGCATTGGCAAAGCTGGGCGTTCCCATAGTGGCAGCGCATCTTTTCTCTTTTTATTACGCCATGTTCGCCAATCTTACCCCCCCGGTGGCTCTGGCAGCCTTTGCAGCGGCGGGCATTTCCGGCGGCGACCCCATGCGCACCGGGTTTGCCTCGGTCAAGCTGGCCATTGCGGGCTTTATCGTGCCCTTCATGTTCGTCTATTCTCCCGAACTGCTGCTGCTTGACACCGGGCTGCTCGAAGGGTTGCGCGTTGCGGCGGGCGCGTGCATCGGCGTGTTCATGATTGGCGTGGCCGTTGAGGGCTACCTCTTCACCAGGGTGAACATGCTTGTGCGCATCATCGCCTTTGGCGGGGCTTTGGCACTCATTGACCCGGCACTGCATACAGACCTGATCGGGCTGGTGATTCTTGTTGTCGTGATCGGCTTCCAGAAGTTTATGGCGGGAAAGAAGGTCACTGCGGCTGGCTGACCCGGTTTTTTCCCTGCTCGCGTCTGCTCACGCACAAGGCGTCGCATTTGCGGCCACAACCGTGGAAGCCATGTTCAATGACCCCACGGTTGTGTCCAAAAGGAAGGAAAGCGGTAGCCCACTCTAGAGCAGATTAACTTTGAAACGCTGCACTCGGCGTTAGCGGCGAAAATAAATTTCGCCTACTCCTCGTTTGCGCGGACGAGGCTCGCGCCCTCGTCCGTTAGAGCATTTTCAAAGTGAAAATGCTCTAGCCCACTACCAAACCTTGCCGATTTCCTGCTCCTGCTGGCGCATTCCGGCTTCCGATGCTTGCTGGCGCGCTTGCATGGCCGTCTGCATGTCTTGCGCGGAGGGTTCTCCCGTTGCCATGGCGGCGCGATACGCAGCATGGGCCTGACGCGCATCATGTTCCGCATCACCGGTCTTGAGCATGGAAAGAGTTACCGCCCCCCCGATGGCATAATTCCTCCCGTCCGGCCCTGTCTGGTAGGTGTAGGTCGGCAGGCCATGCGCCTGCCCCCCGGCGGCCATAAGGTGTGCGGCTTCATGGTTCCTGACCCTGGCATCCCGCGCTTTGAGCTTTTGCAGGAGATCCGCATCTTCGCGGCTTAAAGGCTCTCCGACCCTTCCCTGGGCCGGCAGGTCTGCCTTCTCCGCTCCCTCCATCCTGAAATCGGCTTCTGGCCGAACAGTATGCGCCCCGGTTCCTATGGCGTACTTTTTCCCATCCGGCCCAGTCTGATAAATGAAGTTACTGTCGACCAGGGCTTCCCCTCTGTCGCGTTCCTTTTGTCTGACCACCCTGTCGCGAGCCTCCAGAGCCCTGACAGCGCGCGCGTCGGCAAGCTGTTCCCTGTCATGGGACAGACCCGTTGCCAGACCCGTTGCCAGACCCGTTGAACAAAGGGTTCCTTCGGCTCCATACACAGGAAATTCCTCCTCCGAAGGGAGTTGCCCTTCCCGAAGGTAGGCAGGCCCAAAGACTCCCGCACCGTAATTTTCCAGTGCGGCAGAAAAAGCCGGGGCATTCTCTGACAATACGGTTGAAACTTCGGTTGTCGCAGCAAGTGGCTGTATCTGAATACTGTCTGTCAGCATACGGTGTTGGCCCCGCGCACAACGCGGAACACTCCTCCTTGACTTGCTTATCGGCAGCAGAGAAAAAAACTTTAGGGCCTGTTAACACAACGGTCTTTTTGCCCTCTGGCTGCGTTGTGTTACCAGGCCCTAGGGGCTGTCTCCAACTAAGGAGTTTTGCTCCAGAAGCAAGGAATCCGGCCCTTTTGGCGAAGGGAGTGTACTCTTCTCGTACTCGACCTGAGAAAAAAGGGCCGGATGACGCAGCTAAT
>JGI994J12354_10002959_pt1 | contig 16182 bp, 9 predicted proteins | sample IntmicLarv3ML3BL_FD_12354 | JGI IMG/M metagenome (IMG submission 12354) | reverse complement strand
TCCTCGTCATTTTCCGGCATTTCAATGCGGCCTTTAATTAAATCGTCAAAAGCAATGCGGGTTTTTTCGTTTCCGGGAGAGCGCAAACGCACTACATATGGAGTGCCCGCCGCTATATTTTGCTCCATTTGTTCCGTGGACAGATTGCGGCAGACGGCGTATTTGCCGTAATACCCTGTCCTGTCCCTGGCTTGCTCCTGATTTTTTCGCGCCGTGGCACGTTGTTCCTCGGTGCAAAAACAGGGATACGCAAGACCTTGAGATACAAGGTCGCGGACGTATACATGATATATATCGGCGCGGTCGCTTTGCTTATATGGGCCGTAATTCCCCTGCTCAACGCCGCCCGGGGCGACCATGCCCTCATCCGGTTGCAGGTTGTATGTGATTAGTCCGCTTAAAATATCATCCGTGCCGCCGTCAACTTCTCTTTTTTTGTCTGTGTCCTCCAGCCGCAGATAAAATACACCGTCACTTTGCTTTGCCACTATACGGTCAATCATGGTGGTGAACATTGTGCCGATGTGCAGATATCCAGTGGGACTTGGCGCAATACGTGTGACCCGCGCGCCTTCTTGAAGTGTGCGTTCGGGGTATAATTTCTCCAGCGATTCGCGGGTATATTTAAGTTTTGGAAACATTATTTCGGCAAGATTGGTATAATTTGTGTCAGACATGATGTGCCTCCTAAAAGAGTTAATGCTCATATCTTACAGTTTTTTGCAGAAAATGTCAAATGAATGATGAAAAAAACCAGTAGGATTTTTGAATGTTTTTTGATATAATATTAATGAAGCAGATGTTTGTGCGTTTGAAGGTATGACTTTATTATATAAAGGGGTGTGTTAATATATGAAATATATTGTGCTGTTATGTGACGGAATGGCTGACCTTCCGCTTGATGAGCTTGGGGGAAAAACTCCGATGGAAATGGCGGACAAGCCATGTATGGATTCTCTTGCGGCGTGCAGTGAGCTGGGCATGGTGAAAACTGTAGCCGATGGCATGTCTCCCGGCAGTGATGTTGCAAACCTCGCTGTCATGGGGTACGATGCTTCCACATGTTACACCGGGCGTTCACCGCTTGAGGCGGCTAACATCGGTATAACTATGGAAGATGGCGATTTGGCCTATCGTTGTAATTTGGTGACTCTATCGGATGAAGCGGAGTTTGGGAATAAAACGATGGTTGATTATTGCGCCGGTGATATTCATACAGAGCAGGCGGCGGAAATTATTGCCGCTGTACGTGATGCTTTCGGTAGCGAGCGGTTCAGCTTTTTTGTCGGAACAGCTTACCGTCATTGCATGATTCGGCATAACTCCTCTGTGGCTGAAGGTGCAGTTAAGCTGACACCGCCGCATGATATTACCGGACGGGTAATTGGTGAATATTTACCGGATGACACCGAGGTTCTTGACCTTATGAAGTGTTCAATGGAGGTGCTTGCCAGCCATCCTGTCAACATTGACCGCGCCGCCAAAGGATTGCCGCAGGCAAACGCTATTTGGCTGTGGGGGCAGGGAAGCCGTCCCGTGTTGCCCGATTACCGCGGAATGTTTGGTGTTGACGGAGCTATGATTTCGGCTGTTGACCTGCTCAAGGGGATTGGCCGTCTTTCGGGCATGGATGTATGCGAGGTCGAAGGTGCTACGGGATATATTGATACTAATTATGAGGGCAAAACCGCCGCCGCAGTGGATGCACTGCTGAATCAGGGGCGCGATTTTGTGTATATCCATGTTGAAGCTCCCGATGAGTGCGGACATCGCGGACAGCTTTCTGAAAAAATACAGGCTATCGGAGATATTGACCGGCGGGTTTTGACACCGCTCAAGGCGGCGTTGGATGACTCCGGAGAGGATTACCGCATATTGATTTTGCCGGACCATCCCACTCCCATAGCTTTGAAAACACATACCTCTGACCCTGTGCCGTATTTGCTGTATGACAGCCGCTCTGATTGTCAGGTTGTTTCTCATGGTGATTTCAGCGAGGCCGGGGTTGCGAATGCGGAAATAGTGGAACCGGGTTATTCGCTTATTCGGCGGCTGTTTGCGTGGTATAGTTGACCTGACCCCGCACTCATATTTTCGGTTTGTTTTCCGTGATTCTGCATCTTTCTCATTACCTTGTGCCGGCAAGGCAACATCGTCATCCTTGAATCACAAAAAACTTCCTCAAAAATATTGAGCGCATTGCCATGTTAATCAACTATAATATTGCGCTGTTTTGTCAGCAGCGAAAGATTGCGGCATATTTCCTTGAATACCGGCGCGGCTTTTCCGCCATCTCCGTCGGTATTTTCTGCTAGTACTACAATTACGTACTCGGGATTTTCCGCCGGATAAAATCCCGCAAACCATCCTTGAACTACCGGCGCGTTGTCTATTGTTATGCCGGTTTCCGCTGTTCCGGTTTTGCCGCCTGCTCCGCCGCTTATTGGACGGGCGGTTTTTCCTGTTCCGTTTTCGGTTACGTCCACCATCATTCTACGCAGTATAGCGGCGGTTTGCGGCGAAAACGCGGTTTGCGCCGGTGCCGGCGGTTGGCCGGTAAGCATGCTTTGTGAATCTACTGTACCGCATAGTAATGTGGGGCGGATGACTTTCCCGTCATTAACCACCGCTGCCACGAGTTGGGCAATGTGTACCGGCGATGCCATCAGTGCGCCTTGTCCGAACGAGAGATTAGCCGCGGCGGCAGGGGATAGCAGCTCGGTTTCGGACGGCAATACTGCCCGTGATGTTTTCCATGCGTCGGCTATATAAATCGGACGGTCAAATCCAAGCAGGGTTGCTTGATTATACAACGCAGAGATGTTTGTTTGTTGGTTCAGGTTTATGAAATACGGGTTGCATGACACGGAAAAGGCTTCGGTCATGTTCAAAGTTCCATGTCCCAGCCGGTGGTGACAGTGAAACGTTATGCCGCCGATGGAAACACTGCCGGTGCATTCGTCGATTGTGCCGGTTGATATTCCCGATTCCAGCGCAGTTATTGCGGTGACAATTTTGAACACCGACCCGATGTTATAGTTGCACAGCGCGCGGTTCAACAGCGGCGAGTCGGGGTTGTTCAGGTTGTCGGCTATGGTGTTGGGCTGGAAATCCGGCAGGCTTACCATGGCGGATATGTGACCACTTTCGGGTTTCATAACTATGACTGCACCCTTTTTTATGTGTTCTTTTGCTGCTGTTTCGGCGATTTTTTGGATGTCGCTGTCAATCGTCAGCGCTACACCTGCCCGCGCATCATTGAGCGTGTTTGTGACAGTGTACGGCATCCCCTGCATAGCGCGTCCGGCCGCATCCACTGTATAAGTTACGGCGGCTTTACCGGATGCGTTGTGCAGTATTTCATCAAATATTAATTCAGCTCCCACCGCTCCGTGGATTCCGTCGCCGTCCATGTATCCCATTACATGCGGCGCGGGCAGCGGCAGCGTGTAACGTACCGGAATATTAAACAACACCATGCCTTCGGTGGGAATTGTTATTTTTGGGATTGTGGCTACTATGGGGCGTCCCTCATGTATGCGGTCACTCAACATCTCCATTACCGAACTGTCAACACGTTTTGTCAACAGCGATATGGCTTCGGGGCTTGGCACCGAGGCTATGCGGTATTCGGAGGCGGTGTTTACAAGCGGAACGAGGTTGCAATCATAAATTGTTCCCCGCACATTACCCACGGTGATGGTGGAGCCGGATTGTTTTTCCGCCGCTTCGGAAAGCCGTCCGCTTATAAGACTGTAAATTTGCGCCGTCAGCCACAGCATTAGAAACATCATGATAATCAGCACGGCAATTATTCGTACGGGAGAGCGCTTTTTATTAAGAAATGACCACATTGACATCAACTCCTGTTGGTATAGTTTGCCCGCGATTTTTATACTTAAACCACTAGATTGAACGGGATTGTAAATCGTGCTTGCACATTTGAATAAAATAGGGTATAATGACAGTGGGAGATATGTTTTCACTGTTATAAGACGTAATTTTTTCGCAATATTGATGGCAATTATACTATTGAAGGAGCGTGGCAATTTTATGAAGCTCGTTTTAGCTATTGTTAACAAGGATGATGGCGGCGCGGTTGCTTCCGCGTTGACTAAGGAAGGCTTTTCTGTTACCAAGCTTGCCACTACCGGTGGTTTTCTAATGGCCGGTAATACAACGTTTTTGGTGGGCGTTGATGATCCGCGCGTGGATGAAGTCCTCGCTATTATTGAAAAACAGTCGAAAAAACGTTCGCAGATGATGCCCAGCTCTACTTATGGCGGGTCATCGTACGCTTCCTATCCTGTGGAAGTTACTGTTGGCGGTGCGACTGTTTTTGTTATGAATGTGGAAAGGTACGAAAAGCTATAATGCGGTTTGACGGTTTTGTGGGGAACGAAAATGCGAAAGCGTTAATTTCCTCATATATTGACACTGTGGGCGGACGGTTGCCGCATGCTATTCTTATCGAAGGACCGCGCGGCAGCGGGCGACGTACCTTGGCGCGTATTTTGGCGCGGGCTGTTGTTTGCCGCGCTCGGGAAAGCGGAGGGGATGTGCTTCCGTGTGGTGTTTGTGCGGCTTGTGTCAAGGCTGTGGACGGCAATCATCCCGATATTGTTGAATCCGACGGTGGTTCAAAGACAAAATCTTTTAGCGTTGATACCGTGCGCTCGCTTTTTGGGGATGCATATGTGATGCCCAATGAAGCTCCGCGGCGTATTTTAATTATGACCGACACGCAGTCCATGACCGTTCAGGCGCAAAACGCGTTGCTTAAGCTTATGGAGGACCCACCCCGTCATCTTATGATGATTCTGACATGTGAAAACCGTTCGCAGCTTTTGGAAACGGTTCGTTCGCGTGTCAGTGCTGTTTCGCTTGGCGAGGTTGAAGCTGATGAGGCGTTGCGTACCGTGATGTTGCTTTGTCCCGATGCCGGTGAGGAGGATGCGCGGCGTGCTCTGACGGTTTTCGGCGGTATTATTGGACAAGCTGTGCAGGGTCTTGGCGGCGGTGGAATTGCCGCTGTTACCGATATTGCAACGGCGATTACCGATGCTGTGGCGGCGACGGACGAGATTACGCTGATGCGATTGACCGGACGGTTGGAAAGTGATAAGGATGTGGCGGACGGTGTGTTGTCGGCGCTGACCTTGATATTCCGGGATGCACTGGCGATAAGGGTAGATTCGGCACAGATCGGGATTTCTATTGCTCCGGATGCGGCGCGGCGGTTGGCGGGAAGGCTTAAGCCGGATAAGATTATGGCGCTGATTCATGAGGTTGATATGCTTAAATCCACGCGGGAACGCAATATAAATTATGCGTTGTTTCTTACGCTGATGTGCAGCAGGTTACGTACCGCGGCAGGGTTTTGAATAATTTTGGAACAGGAAAGGGAATTGGTTTAACGATATGGCAGAAATTATCGGTGTTCGGTTTAAAAATATGGGGCGTGTATACTATTTTGACCCTGTTGGTATTGCTTTTTCACGCGGTGATACCGTTGTTGTTGAAAATAGCGGCGGCATTGAATGCGGCGAGGTTGCGACGTCAAATTGTGATGTTCCGGAAAGTGAACTGGTTAAACCGCTGAAAAAGGTGTTGCGCAAGGCGTTGGCGGAAGATGTGAAGCGTATTAATGATAATGCGGAAAAGCAGAAAAAGGCGTTTTCTATTGCAAGTGAGAAAATCGCTCATCATAAATTGGATATGAAGCTGACCGAGGTAGAGTATGCTTTTGATGGCTCGAAAATCACCTTTTATTTCACTTCTGCCGAGCGTGTGGATTTTCGCGCATTGGTCAAAGACCTTGCGTCAGTGTTCCGTACGCGTATTGAATTGCGGCAGATTGGCGTTCGTGATGAGGCGAAAATGCTTGGCGGATACGGAATTTGCGGACAGCCTTTTTGCTGTTCACGATTCTTGAACGATTTCCAGCCGGTATCAATTAAAATGGCGAAGGAACAGGGGCTGTCGCTTAATCCTACTAAAATTTCCGGTTCTTGCGGCCGCTTGATGTGTTGCCTTAAATACGAACAGGATACCTATGAGGAACTGTTGCGTATTACTCCGAAGTATGGTGCAATAGTTATGACCGAGGAGGGACGTGGAGTTGTGGTTGATTCCAACATTCTCACCGGACGAATTAAGGTAAGGTTGGATAAATCCCCCGATTCTCCGCCGGTTGTTGTTTTGTTGGATACGGTTAAGATTATTCGCGATGGGCGTGCTAAACCGGAGCGTCATGCTAAGGAACAGCGCGAGCAGGAGTAAGAAATGCTGACGCATTTCTTTGAAGGATTGCGGGGCAATTCTTCCACCTATAGATAAAAGAGTGGGGGATGGATATGACAGCACATGGCAAAAAAATAAAGATTTTCACTGCTAATTCTCATCCGGTACTGGCGAATCAAATTGCAGAAAATTTGGGGCTTCCGCTGGGGCGGTCGGAGGTTGCGACCTTCAGCGACGGTGAAATTTCAGTTTCTATCAAGGAATCGGTGCGCGGCGCTGATGTGTATGTTGTGCAGTCAATTTGTGAACCTATTAACGATAATATAATGGAGCTGCTTATTATGATTGATGCGTTTAAACGCGCGTCGGCGGTTCGTATTATCGCGGTTATTCCATATTTTGGATATGCACGTCAAGACCGTAAGTCCAAGGCGCGTGACCCTATTTCGGCGAAGCTGATGGCGGATCTTATCACTACCGCGGGTGCGGATCAAGTGCTGACAATGGATTTGCACGCGGCACAGATTCAGGGCTTTTTTAATATTCCGGTTGACCATCTTATAGGTATTCCCATATTCGTTAAATATTTCAAAACGCTGATTGACTCGAAACATTCGCGGTTTAACAAGGACAACTGTGTTGTAGTTTCGCCTGATTTGGGGTCTGTTACACGTGTACGCAATTTCGCCGCTCGTTTGGATTGTCCGTTGGCTATTGTGGACAAGCGCCGTCAAAAGGCTAATGTCAGTGAGGTAATGAATATTATTGGCGATGTTAAGGACAAGCATGTGTTTCTCATTGATGATATGATTGATACCGCCGGAACGTTGTGCAATGCCGCAGCGGCGATTGTTGAAAAGGGCGGCGCGTTGTCGGTGACTGCGGCGGCTACTCATGCTGTGTTGTCCGGTCCGGCTATCCAGCGGTTGCGGGACAGCGTTATCGATGAGGTTGTGTTGCTGGATACTATTTTGCTGCCGCCCGGGAAAATGTTGGATAAATTTACGATTTTACCGGTTTCGCCGCTGTTTTCAGAGGCGATTGACCGTGCTTATCATGACAGGCCGTTGTCTGTTATGTTTGTGTAATTCCGTTAACTGACAAAAATTGCCGAAAACTGCGGGATTTCGTGGTTTTCGGCTTTTGCATGAATAGTGAAAGGAATGTGAGTTTAGGTGAAACGTCCGGAAATATTAGTTCCTGCCGGGGATATGGAGCGGCTGGAAGCGGCGGTGCAGTATGGTGCGGATGCTGTGTATTTGGCGGCTAAAAGCTTTGGTATGAGAACCTCGCCCGGTAATTTTGATGATGAACAGCTGCACAGTGCTGTCGCGTTTTGCCACGCTGCGGGGGTGCGGGTTTATTTGGCGTGTAATATTTTGCCGCATGACACGGATATGGAGCGGCTGCCTGCCGCCATGGAGGTTTGGCAGGATGCCGGAATTGATGCGCTTATTATGGCGGATATTGGTGTTATGGAAATGGCAAAACGCCATGCTCCGAGATGTGATATGCATATTTCTACACAAACCGGGGTTGTAAATGCTCATACCGCGCGGGTATTGCATGATATGGGAGCTGCACGTGTGGTTCTGGCACGCGAGCTGTCGTTGGATGAAATAGCTGAGCTTCGGACTAAGATTCCTGCGGAGTTGGAGCTTGAATGCTTCGTACATGGTGCGATGTGCATGGGATTTTCGGGGAGATGTATGCTGTCGGCTTATCTCACGGGTCGGGATGCTAATCAAGGTGATTGTACACAGCCCTGCCGATGGAAATACGGGCTTACCGAACAAAATCGCCCGGGGTATGTTTATACTGTTGAGGAATATGAGGATGGTACATATTTGTTTAACGCTAACGATTTGAATATGCTTAAATATACCGCGTCGCTTGCGTATGCCGGGGTTTCCTCTTTTAAAATTGAGGGACGTGCCAAGGCGGCTTATTATACGGCGGTGACGGCTAATGCGTACCGTTGCGCGGCGGAAGCTTTTGAATCGGCGGGATTTTCGCGGGATTGGGTGCCGGAACCGTGGATGGAGATGGAATTGAATAAAATCAGCCATCGGCCGTATGGAACCGGATTTTATTTCGAACAGCCGGCTCAGAACACTAAAGAGGGCGGATATATTCGGGAATACAAGGTGGCGGCTGTGGTTGAGGGATATGAGAACGGACGGCTGATGTTGTCACAGCGCAACCGTTTTTTCAGCGGAGATATGATGGATGTGTTGTCGCCGGGAAAGCCGCCGGTTATGTTGTGTGCCGCCGATTTGCGTGATGAGTCGGGAGAGACTGTTGATGCCGCGCCGCATCCTATGATGAGGGTGTCGGTTGCGTGTGATGTTCAAATTGAAAAGGGCAGTATTTTGCGGACAAAGATGTAATGTGTGTGCATTGACCCTCCTCGAATTCGAAACGAGGATTGCACACACGCAAAAACGCTTCGGCGTTTTTCGAAAGTTGGATGAAACTTGTGGATGCATTGACCCTTCTCGAATTCGAAACAAGGATTGCACACACGCAAAAACGCTTCGGCGTTTTTCGAAAGTTGGATGAAACTTGTGGATGCATTGACCCTNCTCGAATTCGAAACNAGGATTGCACACACGCAAAAACGCTTCGGCGTTTTTTGTACATGAAAAGAAAGTCTAAAATACTTCTCTTGTTTAGAATAGAGTTGTAATGAAACGGATTTTCACCGTCACCCTGAATGCAGTGAATGGTCTTAAACCTAAGATTCTTCGCAGGATTAGAATGACAGGGTTATTGGGGTGCTTAGGATGACAGGCTTTCACATTATAAACGTTTGTTTGTCCACTGCCGAAAAGACACAAGAATCCACCATCATAAAAAGAAAGGAATGGTCACAGTAATGCTTCGCTTGGTTGTCGGAAGGTCGGGGACGGGCAAAACTCATACAATTTTTGAACAGCTTTGCGACGCCGTGTGGGCGGGTCGTGAGGATGTTATTTTGCTTGTTCCCGAACAGTTTTCTTTCGAAAGCGAACGTACGTTGCTGGAACGTCTTGGCCCAAGACTTGCAGGCGGAATACAGGTGTTGAGCTTTACCCGAATGGCGGAAACCGTTATGCGGGAGGTTGGAGGCTTGGCGGGCAGACGGATGGATGATGCTGCACGTGCGTTGCTTATGAGCCGTGCTATTGAACAGTCGGGAGATTTTTTATCGCTGTTCCGCCGGTGCATTGGTGATGCCGGAACGGTGGGTTCAATGCTTGCCATGATACGGGAAATGGTACAATGCGGAATAACAGCTATGCGTATGGAACGGGCGGCAGAGTCTATTTCTGGTGCTTCGGGAGATAAGATAAGGGAATTGGCGCTGATTTATGGTGCGTATGAAGCGCTGACCGCCGGAACACAGCAATATATTGACCCTGATGATGATTTGACTATGTTGTCCGAGCGGTTGGGAGAAAGCTCGCTTGCCGCCGGTTCGCTGGTTTTTGTGGACGGGTTCAAGGGGTTTACAGGACAGGAAATGGCAATATTGAGCGCACTTATGAAGGTTTCGGAGAATATTACTGTGGCGCTTTGCTGTGACCCGGAGGATGCCAACGACGGCGGGATTTTTGCGCCGGTTGTGCGCACCGCGGGGCAGCTTAGAGATATGGCACGGAAGGAGCATGTGCCGGTATCGGTTGATTTAAAACTTGAGGATAACCGCCGTGCCGCTCATCCGGCTCTTGCCGCGGCAGAGGCGGGGGTTTTGCGCCCTCGTTCCGCCGCTTCGGACGTGGATTGCGAAGATGCTGTCAGTATTACTGCTTGCGGAGATGTGTATGCGGAATGCGATTTTGTGGCGCGTTCTATTCGACGGTATTTGAGGGAGGATGACGGACGGTGTCGTGATATTGCGGTTGTGGCGCGGAATCTTGAGCCATACCGCGGTATACTTGATGCGGCGATGGAAAAACAGGGAATAGCGTTTTTGATGGATGAGCGGGAGGATATTCTGACCCAACCATTGACAGCGTTGATGTTGTCTGCACTTGATGCGGTTACTGGCGGGTTTCGCACCGATGATTTGTTGTGCTTGCTCAAAACCGGTTTGGCAGGATTTTCGGCTCATTCTGCCGCACTGCTCGAAAATTATGTACTTATGTGGGGTATCAGCGGGCGCAAATGGCGGGAAGAATGGACATGGAATCCGCTTGGTTTGGCGGTTGCGATGAATGACAGTGCACGAAAACAACTATGGTATTTGAATTTATTGCGCCGTCGCTTTATCAATCCGCTGGAACAGCTTCGTGAGCGTATATATAATAAGGATATGAATGGGCGTGTGTTTTCCGGTGCGGTGTATGATTATCTTGTCAGCATGCGTACGCCGCTGTTACTGCGGCTTCGTGTAATGCGGCTGGACGCGGCGGGAGAGCCTGCGCTTGCCGACCGCACGGCGCGGTTGTGGGATGTGGTTATGGGATTGCTCGACCGAGTGGCGGCGGTGTTGGATGGCGGCGGGATTTCGCCCGAGCGTATGACAGCGTTGCTGAGATTGGCGGCGGGGTTGACCGATTTTGGCGCTGTGCCGCAGAGCTTGGATGCTGTACAGGTGGGGGTTGCCGACCGTATTCGGTTTTCGTCGCCGAAGGTAGTGTATATATTAGGTGCTAATGAGGGCGTGTTTCCGGCGTGGCCGTCGGGCGGCGGAATGCTGGCTGATTCCGAGCGGCAGACACTGGCGGGACTTGGGTTGCCGCTGCACACCGGGACTGTTGAGGAAACTGAGGATGAACGGCTGCTTGCATACCTTGCTGTGGCTGCTCCATCACATCGGCTGATTGTCAGCTATGTGACAGGGGATGTGGATGGGACGGTGCTTTTTCCGTCAGCATTGGTTAAGTCATTGCGTCGGATTTTTCCGAATATGGGTGCAACCGTTCCCGGTTCTCCGCGTGATGCGGAAAGCGAGCGGGACGCTTTTGAGTGTGCGGCGGCGCGGTGGACCGACGGCGCAGCAGATTCCGTGACACTGCGGGAGATATTCCGGGGACGTGACGGGTATGAGCGATGGGCGGCGGTGTTGGATAAAGCGGCGTTGCGTGAGCCGGTGAAGTTTGTTGATGACGGCGCGGCAAAAAGGTTGTTTGGAAATGATATGAGGTTGTCGGCTTCACGTGTTGAGATTTATCATCAGTGCCGGTTCAGGTATTTTTGCCAGTATGGTGTGAAGGCACAACCGCGCCGTCCGGCTGAGGTGGACGGCCTTACATATGGTACGGTTATGCATTATGTGATGGAAAATGTGCTGCCCGCTTATGTCTCAAACGGGTACGCGGACATGAAAAAGGAACAGATTATGCAGGATGCCGGCGATGCTGTGCGGCGGTATGTTGATGAGGTTATGGGCGGCACAGAGGATAAGCCAAAACGGTTTATCGCACAGCTCAATTTGCTGGCACGGGTTGCGGGGCTGATGTTATGGCGTATAGCGGCGGAGTTGGCGCAAAGTCAGTTTGTACCGGTTGATTATGAGCTGTCAATCGGTATGGATGACGAAAACGGTGCCGCGAAGGTGCCGTCGATTGAACTGGCGCTGCCTGATGGTGGAAGCGTGCAGGTAATAGGAAAAGTTGACAGAGTTGATGTATGTGAGCAAAACGGCAAGCAGTATATCCGTATCGTGGATTATAAAAGCAGCAGTAAGGAGCTTGTTTTGTCCGATGTGGTGGAGGGAATTAACGTACAGATGCTGATTTATCTGTTTACGTTGTGGCAAAACGGCGGGGCGCGGTATGGAGATGTAACACCTGCTGGGGTGCTGTACCTGCCTGCTGCGCTTCCGATTATTAACGAGGCGCGGGAGATGGATGCCGACAAGGTGCAGGCGGCACAGATGAAAAAGATGAAGATGAATGGTCTTGTGCTGGATGACCCTGACGTTATACGCGCAATGGAAATGGATGCCGCAGGAGTGTTTATTCCCGCGGCTCTCAAAAAAGACGGTACACCTGACAGTCATTCGCGGGTGGCTTCGCTGGAACAATTCGGGTTGCTGAAAAAACGGATGGAACGGCTTATTGAAAACATGGCGGAAATGCTGCGCGGCGGCGATGTTGCCGCGATTCCGACCGTTTCCGGAAGTAATGATGCATGTAAGTATTGTGATTATTATGCGGTTTGCGGTTTTGAGCAAGGCGATTCGGTGCGGTTTATTGCAAATATTAAGGACGAAACGGTGTTTCAGGATTTGATGTAAAGGATAGTTTTGATTATGGCGGAACGCAAATGGACAACAGAACAAAAACACTGCATCGATGCGCGCGGCGGGTCGGTGCTGGTTTCGGCTGCGGCGGGTTCCGGCAAAACATCGGTGCTGATACAACGTATAATCGGGTTGATTACCGATGATGTTAATCCTATTGACATCAATCGGATGCTGGTCGTAACCTTTACCAAGAGCGCGGCGGCTGAAATGCGGCTGCGTTTATCCGACACTATTTCCTCAATGCTGGAAAAAGAGCCGACCAACCGAAACCTTCTGCGGCAGCAGTCGTTGATTGAATCGGCGGGGATTAGCACTGTGGATAGCTTTTGCGCCGCGTTGTTACGCACTCATTTTCAGCTGGCGGGGCTGTCTGCCGATTTTAGGGTGGCGGAAGAAGCTGATTCCGCTTTGTTGATGGAGGAGTCAATGACCGAAACGCTGGAAATGCTGTACAACGAGGGCGGCGAGGAGTTTCTTGAGCTGGCAGAATTTATGAGCGATAAGCGCGATGATAGCGCGATGGTTGATGCTATTCGGAAAATATACGATTTTACCAGCTCACACACCCGACCAGATGAATGGATGGACGCGCAGTCTGCGGTGCCGGGGAATGATGTTGTATTGTCCCAAACACCGTGGGGCAAATTGGTTATTGATGATATAATTATTGCGCTGGATGCTTATGCGGCGCAGTCAAGCCGCGCGATTGATATGGCAAAAAGCGAGCCGGTAATGGCGGAAAAATATCTCGCGACTTTTACCGGCGACCGTGATATGATAGCCGGAGTAAGAGCATCTATATGTGATTCGCAGTCTTGGGACGGTATTGGAGCTATTTTGTCGTCTATAAGTTTTGCGACTCTTCCGCAGTTAAGAAATTATCACGATGAAGCTTTTAAGAAAAAGGTAACTGATTTGAGGAATGACATTAAGGCAGGTATCAAAAAATTGCCGGGTATGCTTTGCGGCAGCGAAAAGCAATGCCGTGATGATATTGCCGCTTCCGGACGGATTGTGTCCGCGCTGTTCAACGCTGTGCGGATATATACTGCCAATTATAAAAGTAAAAAGCTGGACAGAAACATGGTGGATTTCGGTGATTTGGAACGTTCGGCGTTGAATTTGCTGTATGATTCCGATGGTGTGCGTACACCGCTTGCCGACCAGCAATCCGAGCAATACGATGAAATAATGGTGGATGAATATCAAGACACCAACTTCCTTCAAGATGCTATTTTTCGCGCGCTGTCGCGTGAAGGCAGCAACTTGTTTATGGTGGGCGATGTCAAACAAAGTGTTTATGGTTTCCGAAATGCCATGCCTGAGATTTTTCTTCGCCGCCGTGATGAATACACTCCATATGACGGCAAAACGTTCCCCGCCGCCGTTGTGCTTGGTAATAATTTCCGCAGCCGTCCGCAGGTTACCGACGCGGTCAACTATGTGTTTCACCAGATTATGCGCCGTGATTTGGGCGGAGTGGAATATGACGAGCGGGAGCGGCTTATAGCATCGGCAGATTATCCGCCGGCGGATTCCTGTGATACCGAGCTGATTTTGCTGGATGGCAGTACCTGCGATTCGGCAGAGGATAAGCATGTTTCCGAAGCGCGGTTGATTGCCGCCCGTATTAATGAATTGATGCAGTCATTTACCATTACTGAAAACGGTTCAACAAGACCGGCGCAATACAGCGATTTTTGCATTTTGCTGCGGAGTGGCAAGTCGCATGGGCAGACCTATGCCGAGGAGCTTCGTTGCTGTGGGATTCCGGTTTGGACGGCGTCGCCCGGACAGTTCTTTCGCGCAACGGAAATCGGATGGGCGTTGTCAATGCTTCGCGTGATTGATAATCCTGTTCAGGATGTTCCGATGCTTGCAGTGTTGTTGTCACCAATGTGGGGGTTTACTCCGGATGATATAGCCGAGGCGCGTATGTATTGCCGGCAAGGCTCGTTGTTTACCGCGTTGCACAGGTACGTGTTGAATCACGATGGGGAATTGGCGGTTCGGTTCGGCGGGTTTATGAAAAAGGTTGATGCATTGCGGATTCTCGCCGCTACTTTGCCGGTTGACCGCTTGATTCACCGCATGTATGAGGAAACCGCGTTGACATCTGTTGTTCGCGCTATGCGCCGTGGTTCACAGCGTACCGCTAATTTACGGTTGCTGCACAGCCACGCCGCGCGGTTTGGACAGAACGGTTTCCGAGGACTTTCCGCTTTTATGCGGATGATGGATAAGGTGGAACGGCGGGGCGGAAATTTCCCTCTCGGTGCGGCGGAAAGCGGTAACGCTGTCAGCATTATGACTATTCACAAGTCCAAGGGGCTGGAATTTCCGGTGGTTTTTCTTGCGGGATTGGGCAGCGAGTTCATGTGCAAACGTACAAACGGCCAGCTGTTGCCGCATATTAATGCCGGAATCGGAATTAAACGGCGCGACAGCGAAACATTGGTGCAATGGAAAACGTTACCATATTGTGCCGCTAAAATAGCAATTGAACGGTCGGAGCGCGCAGAGGAATTGCGGTTATTATATGTTGGTATGACGAGGGCGAAGGAAAAGCTGTGTATGGTTATGTATAATAAGGAACCGCAAAGCTGTTTGGCGCGGGTGTCGTCTATGTTGTCGGAAAATGCGGAGCAATTGCCACGCTATGCGCTGATGAAAGCTAACAGCGCAGGCGAATGGGTGTTGATGGCGGCGTTACGCCACCCGTCTGCACAGCCGTTGCGTGAGCTTGCGGGTATGGCGGCGGATAATGTCCCGCTGTTGCCTGCGGACTATCCGTGGATAGTGCGTATAGCGGCGGGAGAAAAGCCGTTTTCTGTCGATGAGACCGAAATTTCCGATGAGGCTTCGGATTCGGAACTGGCTATGCATCTTGAGCAACGTATGGCGTGGCAATATTCTCATGCCGCGGTCAGCGCGCTGCCATCAAAGCTGGCGGCGTCTAAATTGGCGGAGGGAATGGGTAATATTGTGCAGGATCGCAGTTTTACCGCTGCTGCCCGCCCTGCGTTTTTGAGCGAGGATGGTTTGACTCCCGCCGAGCGCGGCACAGCGTTACATGCGTTTATGCAGTTTTGTGACCTCAATGCGGCAAGTGGTGATGTTCAGATGGAAATAAAAAGGTTGACTGATCGGCGGTTTATAACTCCGCAGCAGGCTGATGCTGTTTCGGTGAAAAATCTTGTTCGTTTCTTTCGCAGTGAATTATATGCGCGGATGCAAAACGCTGACCGATGTATGCGAGAGGTGCATTTCACAATTGATATGCCGGCCGGTGTTGAGGATGAAATAGTAATTGTACAGGGTATAGCCGATTGCGTGCTGGAGGAAAACGGCGAGTTGGTCATTATTGATTATAAGACCGATAGAGTCAGTAAAATCGAAAAATTGTACAATAGTTATGCGGAACAGCTTAGAGTTTACGCGTATGCTTTGTCCAGAACGGTGGGGTTGCCGGTAAACCAGTGCCTTCTTTATTCGTTTCACTTGGATAGCACGATTGAGGTTGATATAAAAAATACCGCGCATTTTAGTGCGGTATAAGTCGCAATATAGAGAAAAAAGTAAAAAACACAAAAATAAAGATAAAAAGGGTATTGACAAGGGAGGGATAGTGTGATATTATAGCAAAGCGCCTTACGGAGGAGGACTTTTGAGAGCGGTGAGAAGAGACTTAAGAAAGTGGCTTT
>JGI994J12354_10002958_pt1 | contig 16186 bp, 14 predicted proteins | sample IntmicLarv3ML3BL_FD_12354 | JGI IMG/M metagenome (IMG submission 12354) | reverse complement strand
TTGGCAAAACAGTGGCGACATAATCTGGTTTTCGATAATTAAACGCATTAGCCAAACCAGCACTCCGCCCGAAAAGCCAACTGTTGCAAATTGGATAATTTCGCGCTTTGGCAATGATCGCGTTGCGCGCACTTTTTCGGTTTTTGCGCTGGAAAAGTCAAAATTTTTCCACTCATCAGAAACTGGGTTGTTATCACCCGACACCATCGTCTCGTTCATAATATTCCTACTTTAGCATAGATTTGACTTTTGCGCAATACTGTAAAGAATAACTTTACGACAATTTCCAGCGACGGCCAATCCATTTGTGAGTCTCGAGAACTACGATCATAATCGCTGCCGCAGCAAGACACGCCCAGATCGAATCAGCGTGAATTTGCACAACATGCAAAACAGTACGGAGTGGCGTAAACATAACAATGGCCTGTAGTAGCATTGTGAATAATATTGCACCAACGAACACGCGGTTCCTTACTTTGAAAAGTTTATGGAAAGGCACTTCTCCGCGCATTACAAAGGCATTAACCCACTGAATAACAATCAGAACCAAGAACGCCGCCGAGCGCGCTTCCGCCTCGCTGTGTCGACCCAAGAATATTGCAAAAACAACAAGTACGACAGACGCCATTGCGACAGCCGTGGCGATTATACGGCTAATCATAAATTTGGACAAAATCGGAGCATCTGGATGAGCTGGCGGCTGCTTCATAATATCAGAAGCGCCCGGCTCCAGCCCTAGCGGAATAACCATAAAGGTATCTGTCGCCAAGTTTATCCATAGAATTTGAACTGCAACAACTGGAAGTGGCAATCCGATAAGCAACGCACCCAGCATAACCAAAACTTCGCCAGAGTTCGTCGCAATGAGGTATACCAACATTCGGCGAATATTAGCAATAATAATGCGACCTTCTTTTATTGCGGTAACAATTGAGCGGAAATTGTTATCAAGAAGCACAATATCGCTAGCGTCCTTTGCGATTGCGGCGCCTGCGCCCATCGCAATACCAACGTGTGCTTGCGATAACGCTGGCACATCGTTGACTCCGTCGCCCGTCATAGCCGTAATATCCGTATGATTAAGTTCATTCAAAATCTTATGCTTAGCCTCTGGAATAACGCGAGCATAAACGCGCGTGCCTTCAATAACTTCCGCCAGCGTAGAAGATTTCAGTTTCATCAATTTGCGACTGTCGTATACCTGAGAAGGATCATCAGCAATATCAATTTTATTGGCAATATGATAAGCAGTTTCGGCGTGATCGCCAGTAATCATACGAACACGAACGCCAGCGCCAGTGGCTTCGCGAATCGCTGGGACAACGCGCGGACGAAGTTCATCTGCAATCGCCACGAAACCCAAGAACTCCAGCCCTTGCGTCGGAACTTGGCTCAGTTTTTTGATTTCGCGAGCTGCCTTGAACTTGGCAAATGCAATAACGCGAAAACCATTTTGGGCAAATTCGTGAAGTTTCTGCTCGGCCAATTCGCGTTCGCTCTTGGAAACTTTGCAACGCTCCAAAACTTTTTCTGGCGCACCCTTGACATAGACTTCGGTATTCTTCCCAAATTGCCAAGCATTGCCGCTCATCGCGTACGCGTAATCGAACGGCAGAACTTTAACAAGTTTCGTGTGCTTAGTTTCATGTGGCGCGCTGACTTTCTTTTGATTCATATGTAAAAGAATCGCCGTGTCAAGCGGATCGCCCGCTTTACCCTTAGCAACATTAAGCGTGAAAGACATTTGAAGCACAAAGGCTGCTGGATTAAAATTCGGCGACCAAGTATCCTGAACGCGTAGTTCATTGCGCGTCAAAGTGCCAGTTTTATCCGTGGCAATCGTGGTCACCAAACCAACATTTTCAATCGCACGCATATTGCGCACCAGAGCTTTTTTGGCGGCCATACGGCGCATCCCGAGCGCCAATATCACCGTAATAGCAATCGGTAAACCTTCTGGCACAGCAGAAACCGCAAACGCTAAGACGAATCTGAACGCTTCGGTCATTTCAATTCCTCGCATCAGTTCAAGAATAAAGGCAAATATCGCCAAGATAAACACAGCAATTATGACATATTTAATTACTTTATCAACTTTTTCTTGGACGGGTGATTTAGCATCGCTCTGCCCCGCTAATTTAGCTAATCGACCAAATTCAGTATTATTGCCAACTGCCGTAACAATCGCAACGCCAGCACCAGTTACTACGAACGCTCCGCTAAACACCATATTGGATTGTTCGTAAACTTCCTTAGTGCCTCTGATATTATTGCTAGTTTTCTTAACACTAAGGCTTTCACCTGTCAGCATTGATTCGTCAACATGCAAATTGTCGGATTCCATAACGCGCGCATCGGCAGGAATCTTTTGACCTTCGTAAAGAATTATGACATCGCCACGCACTAAGTTTTCACTCGGTATTGATGAAACATTACCGTCGCGATAAACTTCGACCGATTCGCTCTCGCGCTTTCTGAGTGAACGTAAAATTCGTTCAGTTGACCACTGTTGAAACCAATCAATCACCGCGCTTATCATGATGATAACGAAGATAATAACCGCGTCAACAACTTCCTTTTGCCAAAGAGACAGAAGGCCTGCCGCAATCAACACGATAATCATTATATTAGCAAACGGCTCAATAATCTTTTTCCAGAGCGGCTCACCTTTTACGTTAATTTTGTTTGGTCCATCGTTCGCCAAACGTTTTGTCGCCGCACTAGTTGTCAGACCTTCGCGCCCAGCATCCAGCTCATTAAGAGCATCTTCGATTGTTTTTTGATAAAATTTCATACTATCTATTTTAACATAAGCGGGTTGATTTGTAAAAATCGCTTATTTATTGTTCTGTAGATATTCGCGAATCGCCAGAGAAGCTGTTGTACCCTCACCACACGCCGAAGTAACCTGTTTAGTGGCGCCCGATCGGACATCGCCGCTAGCAAAAATGCCAGAAATGTTTGTCATCAAATCTTTGTTTGTGATGATATGCCCAACCTTGTCCAGCTCAACCCCCGACTCAGCCAAGAACTCTGTATTTGGAATAACGCCAGCGAATATGAAAACACCGTCAGCGTCAATCACGAGTTTTTCGTTTGGCGCATAGGTCTTGTGTGTTGCTACGCCAGAAACCAAATCATCGGTGGAAAGAATTTCATCTGGTGTCCAGCCTTCGTGGACAGTAATTTTACCATCTTCGACATATTTCGCAAGTTCTTTTTTTAGAACTTCTGACGCTTTGACATGTGAGCGTACCACGATGTCAACATGCGTGGCAAATTTAGTCAAAAATATCGCCTCTTGAATTGCCGAATTTGCGCCACCGATAACAGCCAGTTTTTTGTCGCGATAAAAAGCCCCGTCGCAAGTCGCACAATAATGCACGCCTTTGCCATAAAGTTCCTTCTCGCCCGGAATACCGAGTTTGCGATAATCGTTACCTGACGCAATCAGCGCCGCGCGCGTTTCAAATTCGCCCGCGTCTGTGGTGATTTTGATTAAATCGCCAACTTTCTTGATTTTTTGCACTTCGGCGAATTCAATTTTAGCGCCAAACTTTTCGGCCTGCGCTTGAAAATCCATCGCTAGCGTTAGTCCTTCGATTCCATCGGGAAAGCCAGGATAATTTTCAATTTTATCAATCGTCGCCATCAGTCCGCCGATGACGCCTTTCTCAATCAAAACCGTATTGATATCTTCGCGCGTTGTGTAAATTGCCGCTGTTAGAGCACTTGGTCCAGCACCAACAATGACTAAATCGTAAATTTTATTCATAGACATATTGTACCAAGATTACTTATCTTTTTCCAATTCGGTGTACGCTACTTTGCCAACTTTGGTTTTCGGCAAAGTTTTTCGAAATTCAATTGAGCGTGGCCATTTATATTTCGCCAAGTCATCGTGACATCGCTGCATGATTTCTTCACGCAAGCTATCACTCGGTTTGACGCCATTTTCCAACACTACAAACGCCTTAGCAATTTGACCTCGAGATTTGTCATTAACACCAACCACCGTAGTAAGAAGTACGCCTGGCACACGCATAATGACTTCTTCGACTTCATTTGGATAGATATTGTAGCCATTGCTGATAATCAATCGTTTGATACGACCGCTAAAGAAAATATAGCCGTCTTCGTCCATATATCCCATATCGCCAGTATGCAACCAGATTCGACCGTCTGTGTGAGTTTGTAACGTCGCATTAGTTTCTTTATCATTGTTGACGTAACCTCTCATAACCGCTGGTCCACTAATAACAATTTCGCCGATTTCGCCATACGGCTTCGTTTCGTGAGTTCCAGGTTTAACAATTTTGAAAAAGTTATCTGGCAACGGCAAGCCAATCGTGCCATCGCGATTTGCATCAAGTAAATTAACACAAGCCATCGATAGCGATTCTGTCAGACCATAGCCTTGCAATAGGACATTTGTTTGCGCTCCGCGTTCCGCCAAGAATTTATCAACGCTCCTTTTCAGAGGTAGCATCGCATTGTCGCCACCAGAAATTGCTACTTTTATAAAAGACAAATCCATTTTGCGAATTTTGCGGTTCTTCATCATCGCTTCATACAGAGTCGGCACTCCAACAATCAGATTTGGCTTGCCTTCTGATAAAATCTTGTCAAAGCGTTTTGCATCGAATTTCGGTAGCATATTTATCGTTACACCGCCCGCTAAAATCGCGTGAACACCAACGCCAAGTCCAAAACCGTGAAAAATCGGCATAATACCAAGAAGCCTATTACCTGGGCAAACAAAATCAGGAAAAGCGTTTTTTGCTTGTGCAGCCGTGGCATTAAACGACAAGTTTGTCAGTGCGATACCTTTATTCTTGCCAGTTGTGCCGCCGCTATACAAGACGACTGCAACGTCTTTGCCAGATACCTTTTCGTACGCCTCGTTCACCACATATTGCCCACGACCAAGAAAAGTATCCCAACTCATAGTTTGTTTGTTCTTTAGTAAAATTTGACTCAGAGTTTTGCGTAATTCTTTAGGCTTCAGTAATTTATATCCCAGATAAGTAAACAGTGGCAAAGAATCAGCCGGCGAAATAATAATCGTCTGCTGAACATTCGTTTCGCTCAGAATTGGTTTGATATTTGGCCAAGCAATATCAATCGCCACAAGAATCTTGCTGTCGACCAGATTCAGATATTCACGAATTTCGTTCGGCGCAGACAGCGGATGAAAAACATTTGCCACGGCACCAATTTTATTAATAGCATAAATCGCTACAATCGCCTCTGGAACATTTGGTGAACAAACGCTAATCACGTCGCCTTTTTTCGCACCAAGCGACATAAACGCCTGTGCCGTACGGTCAATCATTGCCAGCATTGTGCCGTAATTGATTTTATTGCCAAAATAATCAATTGCAATTTCGTCCGTGTATTGCTTGGCGCTTTTGCGGATTACGTCGTACATTGATCCTTTTGAATATTTCAAGGATTTTTTGTGCGCGCGACCGTATTGTTTTAACCATGGTGCATCTAATTTTGCCATTCTCTCACTACTCCTCTTTGGTTATATCAAGGACATTTTACCACACTCGCAATCTAGTTATCTAGCACTGGTGGCGCTTTGCTTGGATTGCGGGCTGGTTTGCCAGCAATTTTGCGCGGATTTTCGACACCAGAAAGCTTCATTAATTTCAAAACCTCATCGCGCAAACGCTCGTTATTCTTCTCTAATGTATGTTTTTTATCTAATTTGAAAGGCGTGCCGAAACTGATCTTTGGACGCGCCCAAAACTTATATTTTCCAGAAATCGCCACCGGCACAATTGTCGCATTAGTGGTCATCGCCATTTTTGCGGCACCAAACTTGAACGGCAAAAGTTCGTTTGGCTTTTTGTATTCCAACTTGGCCGTGCCTTCAGGAAAAATTGCAATTGTTTTTCCCTGACTAAGTTGCTGAATCGCTTCCTTAACTCCTTGGTTTCTTTCATCGCGATCAACGAAAACTAACCCCATACTTCGCAAAGCCCAGCCAACCCACTTATTGCGCGACAACTCAATTTTCGCCAAAAAATGCGGATTCCGTGGAGTAAGCACGCCAAGAGCCGCCGCGTCGAATTGATGAATGTGATTGCCAATAAAAATTATTGGTTTGTTCTTTGGTAGATTTTTGAAATTATCCCGCCCCAAGACGCGCGGTCGAAACAACGCAAAGTAAATTGGTTTTACGATGACACGCGCAACCGACATCAGCCACGCTTCTTGAGCGGGTTTGTCTTGTGTCTTTGAAATTATCTTTTCATCAGCCATAAAAAAATCTCACTGCCAAAGAATGAGCTCATTTTATGGCTGAGCATCGCGGTCTAGAACCTAATGGATCTAGCATGCTCAACTTTCATATTATATCAGACTTTTTTATAGATAGAAACGGGACAAATGGGACATAACGTGACGTTGTTAAAATATGATAGTTTTGCCGTCTGGAGTCTTCATGGCTCTACTATTAAACTCGGCTTCTTCTGTACTGGTATTATCGGTCTTTTTATATTTTAACTTCTTATCTTTTTCGACTAGTTTTATCAAATCTTCTTCCTGTTCGTAGGCTCGTATTCTTCCGTTCAAATATCCAAGTCTGTAGTAGATTCCGTCCGACATAAGTCGCCAATTTGTATCACTAAGGGCGTGATTGATGATCTTTTTCAATTCTTTTTGGCTAGTATAATCATCACGTTCGGACTTTGTATCCAGACAATTGAATCCTACGATTACATCACGCCCTATTTCAGGTTTGTCTAGACTAAATTCAGAATAACCTTTCTTTTTAAGTACTGGAGTTAGTATGGTGATAAGCTCAGCAATTTTAGGCTTCTTTAATTCTTTAACTGCGTCATAAATTTGCTTATTATCTTCCTTCTCCTTGAACTTTCTACCTAATTCAGCCATCTTTTCTATCTCATGCTTCATTTCTCGCAATTCACCGATCCATTTCTTATTCAGACAGTATTTCGCTCGATCTTTTTCAAAATCTGGATCTTCCGGTTCTTCTTTCTTGGTGGCTAAATCAAGAACATCATCGTAAGTATGTTTGCATTTCGGGCAAGTGTAAGTTGTTGTCACTTTTTTCTTAGTATGAGTGCTTTATCTGTCATGACCGATTTGCATTTCGGGCAATATGTATGGATTCTTTCCCATTCACTCCCGTCTTCCCAATAAGCACTATTTTTCTGGCAGTGCGTACATTTCAGCATGAATAATACTTCTTCTGGGTCGTCATATTCATAATTGTCGCCTCTGCGTGATAGATGTTTGTCTATAATACGCAAACCGGTTTTCTTGCAGTGCTGACAAATCGGCTCGGACGCTAGTCGAGCATTAGTAATCTGTGCATCTTTCTCACTATCTCTATCCATCCACCCCGTGATTTTTCGTTCTCGATTGTCGTCGCGTTCAATCAGGTCAAGGCCGACGGCTTGCATATAGAACATATTCAAGACGAGAGCATTGCCAGGTCGGTCAATTTTGTCGTCTTTTGGTAACTTTCCTTCTATCTCTTTGTGGAATTTATCATAATGCTTCTCACCCCAGCGAGCATGTTCAATCGTAAACCTGTCGTATAGGTCCTCATAATATTTACGATCTTTGAGATGGATAAACATATGACTATTATACCTGATATGCACGTATGCTTTGATCATTACGCTAGTGTTTATAATATAATGATTGCATTGTCAAATGCGCGTGGTATACTAGATGTAGTGCTTATGCACCAACTATCGAATAAGATAGTTACACGATTCCATATCGAGATCAGAAAAAGGCTGTTTGCCCTAAAAGAAAGCCGATCGTGAGGAATTGATTACAACAGCGTTTTTGTCGTTGTAGTTAATTCTCTGTGATCGGCTCTTTTCTTTGAAAAAGAACTATTGAGACTTAAAATAAGTGAGCTAAAACCAAGCGAGTACAATCCTCGTAAATGGAGTGAGGACCAACTAACAAAACTTCGAGAAAGTATCGAAAAGTTTGGGATTGTTGATCCGCTGATCGTAAACAATCATGGGTCGCGCAAAAACATTGTGATTGGCGGCAATATGCGTCTCAAAGTGCTGAAAGAAATGGGATTCAAGAAAGTTCCTGTTATCTTTCTAAACTTGGACGAGAATCAGGAGCGAGACTTGAATGTTCGACTCAATAAAACGGGTGGCGACTGGGACTTTGATCTACTCAAAGAGTTTGACGAAGACCTGCTTGCAGATATTGGATTCGATAGTAAAGAATTAGACGTAATCTTTGATGACGAGGATTTGGAAGAAAAGAACACTTTCGATCTCGAAAAAGAGTTAGACAAAGTCGGCATTGAGGAGATTAACGTCAAGAAAGGCGATGTCTACCAGCTCGGCGATTCGCGCCTAATGTGTGGCGACAGCACAATTCCCGAAGATTTCGCTAAATTAATGGGTGATGAAAAGGCGGATATGTGTATGACCGATCCGCCCTACATTCTGGACTACCTTAACGCGAAGCGTGGCGGTAAGCCAGTAACTGGATTTGGTTCAAAACGCAATCGTCGCTATCTTGAAACTGATTCATTGCCAGATAACTTCACTGAACTTTGGATGAAGAACGTCGCCGATTACGCAAATTCAGACTTCTCTATCATCTGTTATGAGAACTGGAAGAATCTGCGAACTATTTGGACCGAAATGGAAAAGTATTGGAAAGTTAAAAATATGATTGTCTGGCACTTACCGAACCGGCATCAAGGTTTCGCAGCCAAATACAAATTCTTCTCCAAGCACGACATCGCTATGGTCGGAGGATCGGGCGAAGTTCCATATAATAACGAGAGCGAAGAAGATCCATTGCAAGAGATGTACGAAACAGCGCTTTACGCCATATCTGGTAAGCCGCAATGGGAAGGCTATGAAAAAGGTCAGAAGTATATGCCTACTGATTTCATCGAGTTCAACGCAGCCGACGAGAAAAGTTCAGGTCAAGGAATCATCTTTGGTGTGAAGCCATTAGAGATCCTGATTCCATATATCAAGGTATTAACCAGGCGTGGAGATTTAGTAGTCGAACCGTTCTGTGGCAGTGGATCAACCTTAATTGCTTCGACTAAGCTGAAGCGGCGTTGCTTTATTATGGAAAAATCTCCAGTTTACGCTGAAGTTGCTATGAATCGTTGGGAAAAAGAAACTGGTTTGAAGCGCAAGCTAATCTCGAGGGAAACTAAGGATGAGAAAGTCAGTCAAAGCGACTGACAAGATAATCGCCGAGCTAGAAAAACACGGCATTGTCTTGAACGCATGCAGTAAAGTAGGTATTAGCACTAGTACCTACTATCGCTAGTGCGATGACGATTCGGAATTTAGGGTCAGAGCCAATGAAGCAATAATGATTGGCAGGCGTAACATCACTGACCTTGCCGAATCGAAGCTTATCCAAAATGTTAGAAACGGAGATCAGCGAGCCATTGAGTTTCAGCTCAAAGGCAACGACCGAAGATATATGCCGATGAACCACAAGAACATGCATGACTTCATGCAAGACTGGAAAAAGAAGAATGACTTAACTGAAACAAAAGAACATCTTGCGTTCCTAGCAGCTGGCTTAACAGAAATGTATAAAGGAGACGATATCGAAAAACTCCTAATCACAAAACTTGCCAGTCTCGATAAGCCATTAGAAGATCATCCGAAGCAGAGCATCTATAACGGCGCAATTACTGAAAAACAATATATTGGTGGGATGATGGCGAGTGTAGTCATGCAGGAGATTCTAAGTTATTTGAAGAAGGAGGTCGGAAATGACGCTACGGAGTATATGGGTATGTTCAATTCTGAAGACACAAAATATGATTATCCTGCCGCCAGAAGACAATTTATGATGGATTACTTTAGGGAGTGCTCAGAAGAAGATAGAGTGCCAAGAGAGCATAAGCCAATCCCGGGCGCTCCTGATGGGTGGTAGAAGCTTTACTCTGTAGCTAACTCTTCTTCGCAAATCTCAACGAATCGCTTAAGCTGGTTGGCAATATTTGGGTCATTCTTCGGGTTCGTGAAATACAAGTTGCGGATTGACCACTGCGAAGCTGTCAGATTTTTTTCGGTCTTGTCGACAATCTGTTCTTCAATTAGTCGACGTAGAACTCGTTCGCAATATTCGGCAATTGGACCAGTCTTATTATTCCTAAACCATACTTCACCATTGGAAAATAGTGACATAATTTGATTGTTAGCTCCAGAATAAACGGTAAATAGTAGCCGGTTGGCATTTTCGGATTTGAAATATTCAGTTGTCCCGCCGAATCTATCCGCTACCTTCTGGTAGATATCTCGTAGCCCAAGGATTGCTTGCCCGCCATCACTACTTAAGTTCGCATTGCTGTTGATGGTAGATTCAAATTCTTCAGCAGTAACTGGTAAATACTTGTAGCTTCCACCTGCACTCTTCGTAGTCACATCCTTCTTCACTTCAGACCCAAATAGTTTGGGGATAATAATCTCGAATTCGTTATGTTTGTAATATTCAAGTTCAACCGCATAGATATCAAATTTGCTATTTTGGTTGACGTAGACAATGAGATCTTTCAGCCGATCGTGCAATTTGTTCATCAATACTACAAACTTAATTACACCAGAGCTTAGGTTATTTTGCATATTTTCAAAAGCAGATGCTGAGTCAATTTGAAAGAAATCTTCAAACTTATCTTTGAATGAGATATTAAATGTCTTTTCTGTATGTGAATTAAGTTGAGAGATAAATTCATCGAAATCTACTTTATGTCGCCAAAGTGAAGCGCCATAGTCTAAAGCTTGGGCGACAACCATTCGTTTGTCGGCGTTTTTGTAGAGCTTAGTTTCAATTACATAGATATTACCGTATTGGTCAAAGCCGAGAGCATCAATTGGCCCACTATTAGTTGAGAACTCACGAGCTGCGATAAACAGTCTGGCATCCTCTTCAATTTCGTAGATCGGGACAGATTCTGGGACATCAGCAATGTACGCTTGCAAATGGTCCTCTAGGTCAAAGCTCTGTTCTTCTAATTTGGTAGCATCTTTATGATTTTTTGAGACTATGATAGCCATATATTCCTTTCGTTTAATATGACTGTCGGATAAAAAAGGACAGCCACTAGGACTGTCTAAGTACCAAATAAGCCGTTAAGCTCATCGTTTCGTGGCTGCCCATTTTCGAGCTCAACCACGCGAAACGCGTGCAGCTTATTCAGTACTTAGACTCTGTAATTATAGCATAAATTTACTTCCCATCGTAGCCTTTCAGCAATAGAAGATCTTCTGCTGAATGCCTCAATAAAAATTCCGTAACGATAGTCTTACGCTAAGACGTTCTTCTTCGTCTTGCAAGAAGTATCCCCGCAACTTTTAGGGATTCATTCGACTCTGAGTAGTAATCAAAAAACTTATCGACATCTCCTTCGGTTTTCAATAAAGTACGATCGTCGTATAATGACAATAAAATCATCAGGGCCTTCTCGGAATATTGTTGAGACCAGTTCACGTAGTGATCGAAGGTTTCTCCAGGACTGGATTGCACTCCTTGATGCACGTACGTATTCCTCGCCGATAAGATAAGGTCGCCCATCTGCTTCCAAAATTTATTTATATAGTAGTTTTGAAATATCTTAATAATTTCTTTTTCCTTACGACTTGAGCCACACTTGGCCGTCGCCAATTCCAGACACCTCCAATAACTAAGTTGCCTGATGCTGCGATCGGTTGAATTATTAGCTAATGATAATTCACGGATAACTTTACGTATCCTGGCGCTAACCACGCAATCACCTGTCGCCGATCTTATCAGCTTATTAAAAATGTGTTTGCGGTTGCCATTTTTTGAGAAGTTAACTTTCCGCGATGGCAAGTCATAAACTCTATCACCAAATAGTATCTGCTTTTTATTGGTGTCATCTACCAAATAAAGCTCGACCACGGCGATTGATATATTAGGTTTGCGTTTGTTGCCGCCTGACCAACTAAATTTACGGCTACCTATAGTGAGAGAAATGTTAGCGCTATTAACTAACAACGACACCGCGTCGACAACCCTATTAGTGGCATCTATGTAATTGCACGCCGATACGGTCGCGACTACAGGACGGAGACTCTTTTCGGCTTGATTAGTTAATGTAGGAAAAAGCCTGTTTCTGTGTGTTAGGTAGGTGCCGGGCTGTCCTTTGCCCTGTAGTATGTCTTTAGCGCCTTGCATTATTTTTATACCACTTTCAAAATCAGATATTATTCGTGAAAAGTTTTTTTGGCTACACCACCTGAATGTCACTTCATTAATAGTTAATTGTTTATTAAATAGCGATTCGGAGTCTATGTTTTCCAGCTGAAAGCATAATTGAAAATATATTCGAAAAGTTTTTAATCTCTGTCTAGAGGCCTTGTATTTCGTTAAGCTATTGAAGTCATAGTCGTGTTTATTGTGAATATTGCTCATTAGATTAAAGCTAAAGTCACTCCAGTGGTTAGCTAACACCTTTTTTGACTTACAAAGTTCGATGAATAATAATTCTGCGGGCACATTGTAGCTGTCATCAAAATCAGAAGGTTTGGGAATTCCATTTTGTGATATACCCGATCCAAAACCCGACTCCCAATAAGACTCCGAACACTGCTTATAAAGCTGCTTCACGCGGCTCTCTTTCGCTTGAGGCTCTAGGGCATTAACTTCCATCTCCATAAAGCTATTATATCATTCGCCCAAATGCACCAATGAGCAAAAGCCTAGACTTTAATATGTTCTTGCGGTACCTTGTTCCTTGCTATGGAAGAAAATCAATCACTAGAGTACTGCTTGTATCCTAGAAAGTCCAGCGAATCGGACGAGCGTCAGGCAATGAGTATTGATTCGCAAATTAAAGAAATGCTAGCTCTTGCGAAGCGAGAAGGGCTAGACGTCGTAGAAATTAAACCAGAAAGTCACTCCGCCAAGCAATCAGCGGCTAGGCCCGTGTTTAATGAATTGCTGCAGGACTTAGAGGACGGAAAGTTTAACGCGATTCTGACCTGGGCGCCCGACCGCCTATCACGTAACGCTGGTGACCTAGGATCGTTAGTAGACTTAATGGATCGACAAAAACTTCTGCGAATCCGCACTTTCTCGCAAACATTTGGGAATAACCCAAATGAGAAATTCTTACTGATGATACTGTGTTCGCAAGCCAAACTAGAAAACGACAACCGCGGCATAAATGTAAAACGAGGCATTCGAGCCAAATGCGAACTTGGCTGGCGACCAGGTGTAGCGCCAATTGGCTATATGAACCGCTCATTCAACGGCGTTAAAGATATAATTCCAGATCCAGAGCGAGCACCGATTGTAACTGAAATATTTAACAAAACCGCACAGGGTTGGAGTGGACGCAGAATTAAGCAGTGGATAGATGAGATAGGATTTACTAATAAATCTGGCATCAAAGTATCACTAAGCCAAATATATCTAATGCTAAACAACACATTCTACTATGGCGAGTTCGAATACCCAGAAGGTGGGGGCAAGTATTATAGAGGTGCGCATAAACCGTTGGTTACCAAAGCGCTGTTTGAGCAAATACAGCAAGCAAAAGTAATCCCGAACACCAAAACGCCTTGGGGCACAAAACAATTCGCCTTTAAAGATATGTTCAAGTGCGGAAGTTGCGGAGCGAGCATAACGGCCGAAGAAAAGTTCAAACCAACTAAAGATGGTGGATTGAATAGGCATGTTTATTATCGCTGTACAAAGCAGGTGGATCGAAGCTGTCCAGAAAGAGCCATCAACGAAAAAGATTTAATTGTTCAATTAATAGAATTTATTAAGAAGAACGAAGATAAGATTAAAATATCTCCTGAGCTAAAAAGAAAATCTGAACGCCACAATCATATCGTCAAAAACGTATTGAAGCTACATAGTATAATTAATATAGACATTAAACCATTATCTGAATATGCAACATTCATACTGAATAATGGATCATATAGTGAGCAAATAGCGTTAGTTGAAGAAATTGATAGTCAGTTTGCGATTAGGGATAGACGGCTCGAGACCAGCTAAGCCTTTGACGCTGACGGCTTATTGTCACTTCTGGCGTCTATTAGCACGATCGACTCGTCGCCTGTTAGATTAAGATCATACAGGACACCGTTCGCTTTTTTCTGATCCTCTTCTGTGTAACAGACTATAACCTTAACCGAATTATGAATACCGTTAGCTTTCTCATAAATCTTTACTTGATTTTCCAAGTTGCGTTTTAACCCAGTATTGCTTGCTAATTTAAACTCAATCAGCGACTTGTCAATTGACCCCTTGCTTATCTTGAAGTCAACGGGACCTCGCCCATTATTGACCTCTCTATTCATATCAAAGGAGCTTCCGAACCAAATCAAACCAAAGAATATTTGCACTTCGGACTCATTCGAAAATGGTTTACCTCCTTTATTTATTAATTTGTAACCATCGTTATTCTCGACATAGTCCTTGAACGCATTCGCCCTAATAAGTGATTCTTCATAACTGGATATTGGCAAATCCATAAAATTACTTTTTTGCCGTATGTCAGGAATTGTTTTACGGATTTGATCAACTAACAGATTACGAACCTCTTGACGTTTATCATAACTTGATGTTATAGCTAAATCACCGTTTTCTTCTTGATCCTTAATATAAACATCTATTAGGATTGGGAACTTGATAATTGCATCGCTAGTTGCTTTATTTTTCTCATCCTTAGTTGGTTTGCGTTTTGGGTCGTTGAACAGCCTATCGTAAAAGAACTGGTTAATTTGACTGCGGATAGACTCATCATCAATTGCGTCTGGCAGCTTAAGTATCCTGCTCATCATGTCACCGTGGTTAATCCACGTATCATCTTTTGTGAGCAAATCAGACGGGGTAAGAAGCACGAAATCATTATCAAGTTTGGGCAAATAATATTTTTTGGTTTCCCATGCTTTCGAATCATAATTAAAGCAAGCTCTAGTGACGCTGAAAGTATCACACTTTGCTTTATCTAAATATTTTCTTGCAAACTCTTGCGTGTATTCGAGAAGATAGTGTTTAATTAAGTTGGTCGTGAAATCACTGATACAGTCTCGTCCCACCCCGGGTTCGATAAGAGCTAATTTTTCCAGGTGAGAACCGGCAGTAATACCTTCTGATCCAAATCCTTTTATAATAGAAGAAAGTGCTCTATTGAGTGTAACTGCAAATTTTAACCCCAGCCCGCTACCGCCGTTACCCATAAAAGTAAACCCAAGCCAATTTTGCTTCACTTCCTTGAAATGGTACCAGTTCTTTAACGCGCCTCTTGTAAGAGTTGGGCCGGCTCTATCTCTCAGAAAAACCAGATACTTAATGATGTCATCGTGCAGTTCCTGATACTCTGGCTTATCGCTATGGAATAACAGAAACGGATCTATAAACAACGGCAGGTCAGAGACTATGCTGATATTAAACGCACCATAATCTTCTAGAACTTTTTCACTAATACTAAAATAGTCCGAAAAATACAGGTTGCAAGCACCAGATGCTTTTTCAGCCCGCGCACTCATACTTTACTGCCTCCTTTCATATTTTTATATTATACCACATTTTAGGAGTAGCTTGCTCTATAGCTCGGTCACAGACCCTGATCGAAAAATAGACCGTCCAATCACTCAGGATTAGACGGTCTATCTGTATTTACTGGACTGTATCACAGAGGTAAATCTTTTATTCTATGATTAGTCACAGAACACGATCATGACCTCTGTTGTACAGTCTGGCTGGGGATGAGGGATTCGAACCCCCGATCACGGGACCAGAACCCGGTGCCTTACCACTTGGCCAATCCCCAACGCGATATATATTGTAGCACGAATTCCCCAGACTATAAAACATATCAAAAAAACCTTTTCCGGCTCTAATTAATACGTTTGATTGTAAAAGTTCAGATCTTTCTGATATAAGTTATTTTTTGCGCTTTTTCTTCAATTCAGAGCGTGGCTTCAAGCCAGTTGCCTTATACCAAACTTTCTCGATATTCAATTGTCGTACCGTATAAAGATTAAACAAGAGCCACACGATATTACCTGCAATTAGCCACCAACTGATATTTATAGCAGTTATAACGCCAAATTGAGTTGCGACCACATCAGGTATACCAACCGACCAAATCGCCACTAAAACCCACAGCCAAGGTGCAAAAACCGCCGCCACACCACTAAACACGCTA
>JGI994J12354_10002957_pt1 | contig 16197 bp, 8 predicted proteins | sample IntmicLarv3ML3BL_FD_12354 | JGI IMG/M metagenome (IMG submission 12354) | reverse complement strand
ACCCTTTTCCCACATAAAATAAAAAACAACCCCGACAAGCCATTGCAGGCGGTGGCGAGTTGTGTTATAATTTTCTTCGCGCCAATGTAGCTCAGGTGGTAGAGCAGCAGTTTCGTAAACTGCAGGTCAAGGGTTCGAGTCCCTTCATTGGCTCCATTTTTTTGTCGGGGTGTGGCACAGCTTGGTAGTGTGCTTGGTTCGGGACCAAGAGGTCGCAGGTTCAAATCCTGTCACCCCGACCAGTCGGAGTGTTCTTACAGCATTTGAAGTGCTGGTGGGGACGCTCCGATTTTTTGTTGGTTGTTTAGCGATGGCTTGCCGTTGGTAGCGCGGTGATCGTGGCGGGACTTCGTGGAGTGTAGGCGACCATCACGCCTTTACGGGTTTGCATCTTGACCTCGCAGTTGTGAATGGCGAGTTGTTCGGGGATTTCGATGGAACCCACACCGTGATAATGAATCCGCAACCGTTGCTGCCATATGCCGTCAATCTTTTCCGCGTGGTATACCTCGATTCGGTCGATGAGTTCGTTGAGCATGTACGGCGTCAGCTTCTTGGTGCGGCTGTACTTGCGCAGCGCGGCGGCAAAGGTTTCGGCGGTTTGGGTTTTGCAGTCGCGGGCGTCCAGTTCGGCGCGGAGTTCTTTGAGCCGCGCGGCGATGGTTTTTTGTTCCTCCGTGTACTGCCGCGACATCTTGCCGAACCGCTCGTCATCGATTTTGCCGTTGGCATTGTCCTCGTAGATGCGGTTGAACAGCTTGTCGATTTCCTTATCTCGCGCTTCCAGTGTTCGCAGTTCCTTTTGTTTGCGGTGGTGCTCTAGCTCCACCGCCTGCGTCACAGACCCTATGGCCGCGTGTAGGAAGGAATCGCCGTGTTTGCTGACATAGCGCACGAGTCGCCGGATTTCTCCGAGTACCACCTGCGTCAAGAAATCGGTGCGGATGTAGTGTGTGGTTTGGCAGTTCCCCCGACTGTTGCCCTTGTAGTTGGAACAGTTAAAATACTTGATTTCGGGGTTGCCTTGGTTGAAATGGTAGTGCAGGTTGCGCCCACAGTCGGCACACACCACCAAGCCCGAAAAGATATTTCGCTCGCCGTCTTGGGTGGGGCGTTTTCGTACCTTGCCGCGCTTGGCTTGCACCTTTTCCCACAACGCTCGCGGGATGATTGGCTCATGGACGTCCTTGAAAACGGCCATGTTTTCCTCGCTGTTTTGGAGACGCTTTTTGAGTTTGTAGGATTTGGAATAGGTTTTGAAATTCACCACATCGCCGCAATATTCCTGCGCCGTCAAGATGCCAATCACGGTTGATGCGCTCCATTGGCATGGCCTACGGTCGGTTTTTACGCCTCCACGGTTTAGGCCCTTGCTTGCCAAGTAGTACATCGGCGTCAAAATGTTGTCTGCGTCCAGTGCGGAGGCTATTTGGCCCGTCCCGATGCCAGCCATCGTCATGCGATAGATGCGACGCACCACGTCGGCAGGTTCGGCGTCGATAATCCAGTATTTTGGATTATCGGGATTCCTCATGTAGCCATACGGCGGTGGGCCGAGGGGTTCCCCTGCGTTGCCTTTGACCACGTTGGTCAGCCTGCGTTTCTTGCTGATGTCCCGGCTGTACCATTCGGCCATCAGGTTTCGGAACGGCGTAAACTCGTCTTCACCGTTGGCGGTATCTAGGCCGTCAGCGATGGCGAGTAAACGGATGTCATGCTCGGGGAAGAACTCCTCAATCAAGGTGTCGGCAAGGATGTGGTCGCGGGCAAAGCGTGATAGGTCTTTCACCATAACTGCGCCGATGTAACCCTTTTCCAATTCGGCGAGCATTCGGTTAAATTCCTTGCGGCCACGGTTGGTGCCGGTGAGGCCATCGTCTATGAAGTACAAGATGGTTGTGAATCCCATCTTCTTGGCGATGCCTGTCAGCAGCTTTTTTTGATTGACGATGCTGTTGCTTTCGTCTCCGCTTTTGTCCTCCCGGCTGATTCGCAGGTAGAGCGCGATGGTTTTATCGCGATTGGTCTGATTGGTTTTGTGCTTTGGCTGTGTCAAAAGCCCTCCTTTCCTGACAGCCAAACAAGCAGCATTTACACGTTAAATGATACCATGTTTGGTTGGCAAATTGATGCAAAAAGTGAAATTGGGGAAATGGGAATTGGAACCAATTTCTTGATAGTTAAGAATTTTAGTTTTCGAGAATGAGTTTCAAAATGATTTCGCCGAGCGTTTCGATGGATTGGGTTTCATCTGGCTCCTTGAAAATGGGTTCAACGATGAACCTTTTCCCAGAAATGTTATAGGTTTGAGTTGCGGTTAAGTCGCTTTTTGCCGAACGCCTTGTAGAAGGAGAGGAAGGCTTGGCGGGAGGGGAAGTGCGTTGCATATAAAATCCTTTCCGGCACACGGAAAGGTCGTAATTTCGTGTCGTTGGTGTTTATCGAGAATAGATTCGCCGCATTGTTGCGCGAGTGAAAAAAGCGAGTGATGGTGTAGCCAGAATTAACAGTCGGTGGTCGCGTGTGCCATATACAGTATGATTGAAAACGGAGAAGTTAGATAATCGGTGCTGGGCTACCAGATATTTGCGACATACATCTTCACCATGACCTCTCCGCGATTGGAGCCGTGGCCGAGTACCTCGTTGGTTTTCTCAACGGCTTGTTTGCGGGTGCAACCGCCGTTGCGGACGGCATCGTAATACCGTTGCGCCCATGCCTTTCGCATCCCGTGGTTGCGGTTCCCCTTGTAGATGTGGCCGAATTGCTTGTCCATGACTTCGCGAAGGGAACGCTGGACGTTATCGGGAGTCATTTTGGTGCCGTCGGCCTTTGCGGCAACGTATTCCTCTGGTGCTTTCCCGGCAGTAACACTTTTTAGCGCATCCTGCGCTTCTTGATTGAGAATAGGAATAGTCCTCGGTCGCCCACCTTTTGCGCCGCCTTCCGGCCCTTTGGCGATGGTGACGTAGCCGAAGCCAAATTCGCCGCCGGAAAGATGCAAGTTTTTCACCTTCATGCAAGTGGTTTCCTCCGCTCTCATTCCCGCGTAGGTGGAGAGCGTGACGGCGTGGCTGACCTCGGAGCGTCGGCCTTGTAGCGTGGCGATGATTGTTTTGGACACCTCCAAAGGAACCGGCGTGTCCTTCACGAAATCTGCGTTTTTTGTGGATGCGGGAAGGGTCACCGTATCGGTGTGCCAAGAAAACCGTGCCTTCTTGTAGGTCTGCTTGCAACAATTCTCAATCTTGCTGATGTGAGTGTGGAGTTTTGCGAGCGTGCCGCTCGTGCAGGTGGGTGCTTTGCTGTCGAGATACGCCTGTATCTCTCGTCCGCTTATTTGGTGGGCGAACTTGATGGAAGGGTAGGCGGTGGAGAGAAATTTGCCAAAGTTGCGGGCGAGGTCGAGGATGTCCCTCTTGTAGGTACGCGAGTAGAGTTTCCAGTCGGTATCAATGGCGTCATTAAATTTATCCGACCGCTTGGAGTCGCCATAGGCGAGGCAGGTGTAGACCGCGTGTTCGAGCTGCTTTCGCATGGTGGGTGGCATGTTAACCTTCTTTCTGGCAGACGAGGGCTTTTCGGAAGGCAAATGCTTGCTTCCGTCTCGCGTGCCGAAAGTAGTATGTTTGTTTTTGAAAAATTTGCAGTGCGAAAGAAAGATGCGATGGGAGCGAGGGTGAAAAAAGAAGAAAAAGAAAGGGATGACAGCGAAAAAACCGCGCCAGAATTGGCGAGGCGAAGCCTCTGGCATTTTGCGAAGAAATTCGTGGAATTTTGATAACTCCCCAGCCAAAACGCTTGCCCCTGCAAACAAAATCGCATTCCGAAAGTAACTCCCTCTGATAATTTTCTATAGCAAACGCCCCCATCGCAGTAACCGAACGCTCGCTTCGCTCGGTTACTGCAATGGAGGGAGAATGTTTCGAGAAAATATTCGGGCTGTCGGGGACGGGGAATCGCCAGATGCACTTTCTTTCAAAGCCCCGCCATAAGGCGGTAAGGCATTGAACTCTCTTTCATAATTGATAACTCACACAAAAGAGTTCAATGCAATGCCTGTACGGATATGGGGTACATCAACCCAATAATACCCGCCATGCCCTTCCATTTGTTTTGAGATGCTGGAAGTAAACCACATCATTGCTCTCGCTTTTTAGAATGTCGAGAGCTTCATTCCGCCTACCTTAGCATTGGGTTTCTTACCTTTTTGGACGAGAGAAACTTTCGTCCCGCAACCCTTAGCAAGTTTCCCATTTGTTGCAGATGCTGGAAACTGAGCACCCCGCCGACCTTAGCATTTTGGTTCCGCAATTTTGGACGCCGAAACCACGCGTCCCGCTCACCTTAACTGCCTTCACTTTTTTGTGGGTGTGGAAGGCGATTGTTCGCTGTGCTGGAGGGTACAATGGGGGATTGGTGAAATGCTTGAATTTCTTTGATAGTCAGTCGGTTTGATATGCATTTGTAGCATCGCTAAGCCTTCATTTTGGTTTGCACAGCGAAACAGAACATCCATACTCCATTCGTCAATTATTTGCTACATAACAAGTATGACAAAATAGCACTGCTCACAAAACGCAAAAAAGTGGGCTCCCGCGCAATCCGCATGCACAAGAGCCCGCCGCAATAGCTATCAACCCACAGGTATCAAAATAAAAAATGGCCCTCATGGTTGTACGTTCCATGAGGGCCGACACGAGAAGAAGATTTGCTCCGGTTGCCCGAAGCTGCTAAGGTAAGCGTTCTTCTCTGTCGAGAGGTTCACCACGGGGGTTATGCTCTCATTTTGATAATACACTTTTGAACGACGAAAAACCAAGTGCTCACGCCAAGAGCAGGGCAACAGCATTTACTTTCCCCAGTCATGCAGATACCCAGTAATAAAATATCAATCGATTGAATCCCCTACAGTTTTGCCGCAAAAAAGCAAATGCTGTTGCCCTACTCCAAGAGAAACTGCCGTTGTTCCAGCACCCAGAAATATGTTATAATACAAGTGATTGCACATGGAGGGATTATCATGCCATTAGTCAGGATGCACGCGACGAACAATGTTGCCATTTCGCGTCATGTAGGAGGGTTCTGATGATTGAGGCCATAAAAGCATTTTTAGACACCCCCCATACAACAGGCGCACTGCTAATTACGGGGAAATGGGGATCAGGGAAGACACATTTTGTAAAAAATGCGCTTTCTCATGCTGGTGGAATAGAAGAAAAATATATTTTTGTTGTTGTCTCGCTTTTCGGTGTTAATGGAATCGAAGACATAAGTAGCAGCGTGAAAAAGTCTTATTTCAATGTCAAGGGAAGTCTTATTCGCAAAAACAAAAAACAGAAAACAAAAAAAGGGGGGAATGCAGAAAATGACTTACTGGACGGTATCGCAAATGTATTGGGCGAAATTGATGTTGCCTATGGAATACCCAAAGCACTAGCGATAGCCTTGAGAACGAACTGGAAAGATTTTGCTCCGATAAAAAACAAAATAATGTTCAAGAATATCAATCTTGGCAACGAAGAACGTGAAGTAGTCCTCGTCTTTGATGATTTTGAACGTTACGTGGTTGCACACTCCACGGACCCAGTTCATAATATATTAGGAATCATAAACGAGTATTCAGAAAACCAAGGATTTAAGACTATAATTTTAGCTGATGAAGATAAAATCAAAGACATTAGTGCCTATGGTGAAATAAAAGAAAAAGCAATCGCTCAAACTTTACGTTTTTCTGCAAACCATAATGCAGTCTATGAGATTGTTGCACGCAAACACAAGCAAAATGATAAGTACCATTTGTTTTTGAATGATATAGAAGATGATGTCATTACTGTTTTTCAAGATACTGGACACGAGAATATTCGCAGTTTAATTAACGCCATTGCATTATTCCGAATAGCATTTGATAGAATGATTGCCAAAGGACTTGAGCATGTAGACATTTTTGGCTTTTTCTTTAATTTTTTGGATGTGTTTTTTTACAGCCGAAACGGAATGTTGTCAAAAGACTGGATCGATAACGCTTCTACACGGACATTCGAGTTGTTTCTAGAAGGTTTTTTGTCACGTGAAGCAGCTGGGGACGACGAAAGTAGGCAACAGCGGCGGGCGGAGCAGCAGTTGCTAGAGAGCCAATACTTTTTGCGCTCGCTTTCGGATTACGCAATAAGGGGGTGTTGGCAAAGCGACACACTAGATGAAGAGCTTGATTTATTTTTATCAAAGAAAGCCAAAAGAGAGTTACAGCTTTCTGCAAAGGAGAAGATATTAGAAGGGTGGAATATCCTTGCAATTGATGAGGCCGAAGTTTTGGCAGGCTTCCAAGAAGCAGTAGATGAGGCATATGTTAAAATGCTAAGTTTTGATATGTATTTGCGTATTATTCACGTTGATAAAGCATTAACCTCATGGGGGATAAATTACGCGCCAGTAGAGTGGGATAAAATAATCCAAAAAATAAAAGAATTGATTACTGCGATTGAACGGACTGGGGACTTTGACAGTAATAAGATTAAAGTTCTCAGTTTCATGCCCAGTGACCAATCGGAAAATTTGTCTGATGAAGCAAAAAGGGCATATGACATTCTTGAAAATTATAATGGGGATGTCCGCAAGAATCGTTTTAATCTGGTTGAAGCACTAAAATCTAATGATTTTGAGAAGGTAGCAAGCCTGATTCGCCACCATTATTTTGAAGAATTTGACGATGAACTGATTGCATGTTTTGTGCGTTGCTACAAAGAACCGAACATCACCCCATTAGAAAGGAGAAAGCTGCTTTCTGGAATTGAAGGTATTATTGACAGTTGCAGTTCTCATTCCAATAGAACAGAAAACATTCTAAAATCGTTAAATAGCATAAATACAGAATTTCAAAGTATATGCCTCTCTGAAGGAGCTGTATTTTCAATACGACTACATGAAGAGTTCACGAAGCGTATCGTTGCGCGCATTGATGAATTGGACGGTGCTTCCGCATAAAAGTAGCACTCTACGCCCTCTATACCAGTCATGGCCAGAATACACATACCATCGAGGCGCATCGAAGCGCCCTAACCTTACTTTCGTGGTTGTCAAATCTAAAATGTATCATATAAAGCCACGGCGCCCAATTCGTCTGAATCAAGCGCCTGTGGTTGGTGTAAATGCTACTTGTTGGATGTCGGTAAACCGTTAGTTTTGTTGTCGTTTTGCAAAAAGTCCTATATCACCATTCCGACCAGCGGCGAAACCCGCTCTCCCCTTTGGGAAGAGCGGGTTTTTTGCCGCCCTCCCAGGGCGGCCCGCCGCTGGCTTGATTGCAAACAAGGGCGGGCTACCGCCCTCCCTTGTATATCCATCCCGCCGCGAGAAGGTGATGTATGGGATAAAAGTCAGGTGTCGCGCAGATTGGCAACATCTTTTTCTACCATTTCTTCCAGCGAGAAAAAACGCCCCAAGGGGCGTTTTTTGTTGCCGCCGTTGGCGGCGCTCACTGGTGCTATCCGCAAATAAGGGGGCCTGCCCGGCCCCCTTATATATCCCCCGGGGTTGATTAGCGGGGTGGCATCTTTTTCTACCATTTCTTCCAGGCCACGTGGTAGGTATAGATGCCACAGCAGAAAACCCGTTAAACAAGCAGGTTTTCTGCTATAATTTGACACAAAAACACCGATAGTGTTTTTCAGATGCAAACTGTATTTTTAGTTGTTTTGTAGATTGGAACCCACATGGCGGTGAATCGTTCCAGTTGACATAAGGTAATATCTTCAAGAATCCAATGAGGGATGACGAGCCGCCGAAGGCCACGGGAACCCAAAGTGCGACAGACCCGAACTGCGGGATATTCCACAAGGGCGAGCATGCCAAGGACAAACACGCCATGCGCTATACCCAATACCGGTCGAAACCTATGGTCAAGATGGAACTCCTCACAACCTTCGCTGCCATGGACCTCAAAATATCTGCACCGGCTTCTCTCTCTTATGCCCTTTCTATACAAAAGCGGCAATTAACTTTCCGCTAATTGCCGCTTTGCTGATGTGAAATTTGCCGTTTTTATTCAATTTCCTTCCGCAGGCGGCGCACCGTGAAGAAGCTAGCCCCAAGCGCAAGGATTACGACCAATGCGGGTACCCACGGGCTGGAATTGTCTCCGGTCGCAGGCGAAATCCCGCCGTCCAAAGGGCGAACCGTAGGCACAGATGAAGAGGATGGCGTCGGGGTTGCGACGATTTCTTCCGTGCCTTGTTCTGTAGCACTCCTCCATTGTGCCACCAACGTCACATTTTTACCGGGTGTGAAGGGATTGCTGACAATCTCTTCGCCCAGCATCCAGCCGACAAATGTGTATCCTGCGCGTGTGGGTGTGGGCAACGTCAGGCTAAGGCCGCCAACATTGTTTACCGTGGCATTGGGGGTGGTGTCGTCATTGTAATCCAATATCACCGTGTAAGTCGGCACAAGTGTAATATCATAGATGAACCGCGTGATACCACCCGCTTCGTTACCGCGGGGCGTCACGATGAGGTTATTGAGACCGGGCCAAATCAGCACAACGTTGTTGAGCGTCACGCGAATGGTTCCAGTCTCCGCATTAGCGACGATTTGAGGCGTTTCGTAGTCAGTATCCAGCGTCTTGAATACCAAGTCAACCAAATCCAGGCTTTTCCCGTCAGCCCCCCGCGCCGTCTGCCGCACAGGCTCAACTGCGTCAGCCTCATCATAAATGCGCAATTCGCCAAAACGAATATACGCCATCTGCTCCGCGTTTAGCTCACCAGGAATGCCGTTAACATCGAAGAACAGCCTAAGAGTCGGAAAATCGTGCCACCACTCGTTTTCATTGATCGTCACCGTCGGCGACGCACTTGCATCCACAGGGCCAAAGCCAGGCACCTTGTAACTCTTGTTCGCCTCGACACCCTGTTGCAACGTCAGATTCTTGACATACGAAGTCTGAGAAGCCGTGATGGTCGGCATAAAGATCTCGGCGACCTTGATGGCGGATTCCGTAACGGAGACTGCGGCGTTTGCCCTGGGGAAATCAATGGCGACTCGTACCATCGCGTCGCCTGTATAATTGTTATTATTTGCTGTAAGCGTATACTCCCCGGCCTCGGTTTCACTTGCCTCCACCTTGAAAGTGGCCCCCGAACGCGTCAGTCTAATGTCATCAGCCGAGACATTGTTCAACTCGCTTAATTTTTTGGGCGCACCATTCACTTCGAGGGTGAAATCGTCAATCGACAGTGTGATGGCGTTGTCCGTAAAGCCATAAGGATCCATCGTCCAAATACTGGGTGTATAGGAAATGGCGCCTAGTTGCGTGTTCTTGATTTGACCGATAACGATTGTGAAGTCAAGGTTGTTTGCCGTCTTGTCCTCCAATCCAACCGCCGCACCGCTGATGGTTACACTCAGCGTGATCGGACTACTCGCAACGCCATTTCTCGCGTAAACCCACTGGTTTTTTGCCGAGAGGTTACCTGGCGTTTGAGAAGCCCCCGCCGTAGTCGTTATTGCCAATTTTTTGATGTGTCCCACATCAACCGGAATACCATCCAACGCAAAGGCATCATAGTCAATCTTATGACCGGCTTCGCCGCCTTGACTATAGTAATCAAGGTCTTCGACGCTTGGATAACTCAGCGTATGTCCATTCACCATGTCACTTTCCGCTGCAAACCCTGTCGTCATCGACAACAGCACTCCCAACGCCAGTGCAATGCAAACCGCCATGATTCTTAAGATCTTCGTCCTTAGCACACAATGTTCCTCCTCAAATTTTGCAAGGCTCCTTGGCCCATACAAAACCATTTTACTCTAACACATCACCCTCTGCTTGTCAAGCAGTCCTGCTAGTGGTTGCGCAATAAAATGATTGATCCCCATCTTCGTCATTCCTAGCTTGACCCGGAATGTCGGGCCGAGCATTTTCCTTTGTATATATCGTTTTCGGGGTTAATTGCCCACTCCCAATGGCATCCTTCCTCGATATACTGGTGATCACCCCTCTTAATTAAGCGCCCAAACTGGTGTAACTACTGCTTGCCGGCTCTCAATAAACCATTAGTTTTGTTGGCGTTTCGCAAAAAGTTCTGTAACACCATTCCGACCAGCGGCGAAACCCGTCATCCCTTTAGGGGAAGGCGGGTTTTTTGCCGCCCTTTTGGGGGCGGCTCGCCGCTGGTCTTCCATTGCAAATAAGGGGGCTCTCCCGGCCCCCTTATATATCCCCTCCGGGTGGTTGGTTTTTGGGGATTGGCTTTGCGGTATCTTTTTCAGCCGCGGCGGATCATTGGTTTTCGCTGTCCTGTGGTTTGGCGGGGCGGGCGTGGGGGGACAGCAGGTTGGAAGACAGCAAGCGGAAGCGCAGGGGCACGATGGTGGCGATGCAGAAGACGATCTTGACGATGTCCAGGGGGATGAAGGGATAAACTGCGAGCGCCAGGGCGGCGCCAAAGGGCGTACCTGTTGTGGTGCTGAGCCAAATTGTGCCGCCCAGATACAAGAGGATGTGGGCGATGCACATGGCGGCGGTGGCTTTGCCAAAGATCCACCGCTTGTGGCGGACCGCCTCAACGCGGCGGCTACGTTGGCTGTTGAGTGCCATCGAGACAATCCAGGCCATCAGGGGGTAGACCAGCAGGTAACCGCCCGTTGAGCCGAACAACGCGCTGAGGCCCCCGCGGAAGTTGCCGAACACGGGCGCGCCCGCGGCCCCTAGCGCGAGATAACACAGCTGGGCGAAGACGGCGTTTTTAGGCGCGAGTAAAAGGCCCGTGATATAGACGGCGACCAGCCCAAACGAAATCGGCATAGGCGAGAAGGGAATGGGGATGGCGATTTGTGCCAACACGGCGGTGAGGGCGGCGAAGAGGCCGACGAGGGCCAGATCTTTGATGCTGAGTCGATTTTTCATGCTGGGTTCTCCCAATCGAGTTTGATTTCGCCCGTGGTGATGTGTTGGGTGTTTCCGCAATCGTCGGTGGCGATCAAGCCCCCCGCGTCGTCGATGTCAAGGACGGTCGCGACATAATTGCGTACCATGTCTGACACTAAAACCCGGCGGCCGATGATAAAGAGTCGGCTCCGGTAATACTCGAGGATGGACCGAAAGGCATCTTTGTCGGAATACGCAAGAAAGACGGCCTCGAACTGATTGAGCACTTGGGCGATCAGCGCATTGCGGATGCCGCGCAGGTCGGCGGCGCGTTGGATCGAGGTCGCGATGTCGTCGAGTTCGGCGGGGATGCTGCCCGTGTTGATGCCGATGCCGATGACGACGGTGCTCAGCTCCTGCAACTCGCCTGACAACGTGGCCTCGGTTAAAATGCCGCAGATCTTTTTGCCGCAACAAAAAACGTCATTAACCCATTTGATGCCGGCCTGAATGCGACAAGTTTGCTCGATCGCCTTGGAGACGGCGACGGCGGCGCAAATCGTCAAAAGGCGGATGTCCTGCTTGCGCTCGTCGAGTTTGAGCAGAATGCTCAGGTAGATGCCTTGGCCCTTGTGCGAGATAAAAGCACGACCGCGGCGGCCCTGCCCCGCCGTTTGTTCGTCGGCGATGACGACAAAGCCGTTTGGCTTGTCATCGGCGTTTGTTTCCTTTATATATTGGTTGGTGGAATGCGCTGTCGGCAGGATCTCGAGGCTGCGACCAATAAACGATGTAGTCAAAGCGTCGTCGATGACGCTTTTTGACAAGGTGTCGTTGGCGTCGGTCAGCCGGTATCCCTTGTTGGGGGCGGCGACGATTTTGGTGCCCTCGGCTTGCAAAGCCCGAATGGCCTTCCAAATGGCGTTGCGGCTGACGTTCAACCGTTGGGCCAGTTGGCCGCCCGTGACCAGCCGACCCTTTTGCTTCTCCAGCAGATACAGCACTTCATCCTTTAACAAGGCAATCCCCCGCAATCGTTGAGTTTCGGGGATGATTATAAGGGATTACGGCAATGGTGTCAACTCGTGTGGTGATTTTGGTTGACACTATTTGTGGGCGGTTGTGGTTTGGTGTGGATTGACGATGGGACAGAGGGGAGGGAGCATTAGGCGATTTATTGCAGAATTTTCTTGGCTTTTTTGGGATGGACGATGGATTGGGTTGTGATGCGGAGAGATCGAAAAATCCTTTGTGAATATAAAGATTTTCCATTTGGGGGCGCAAAATGACGATTCGGGGGAAGCTTTGCCACGAGGATATATCTTGTAATAAAATGATCTCGAGAAAAAATTCGATTTTCTTGTATGCTGTTGCATTCATTTCGACGGCGTGGATTCAAGACTGACAGAGAGGAGGCGAAACCATGATCAGGCATTTGTACATCGGCAATTGTTCCCCCCAGCAAGATGTCGAATCCCATGTATTGGGTGTTCGCCAAATCCGCCACGTCACGCACTCCCTGATCGGCGAAATCTCCCGGGCACTGGAGGGTGCCAAGGTTATTGTGTTGACTGTGCCCGTTGAAGGGTGGCACGATTGGGTGCGGGAGCTGCCCGCAATCATTGGCCATGCGAGCGGTCTGGTGGCCCTGGACGCCACGGGCATTACTTCGTTCATGACGATGACGCAAAACGCTGAGTTCATGTGTGCCTTGCTTTCGGTCGCCGACAAGGCGGTCTACCTGGTGCCGCTCAATGCCACCAAGACCAAGGCCGCCTACCAATATATCGCGCGTGCCGTGCAGTCTATGACGCCCTGGAGCCAACGTCAAGAGCAGGGATTGTTGTTTGCCGAAACGTCTACCCCTGTGGCGGCCNACGCGCCGACCTTTGTCGCGTCGGTGGATCAAAACCCGCCCATGCCCGTTCCGAGCTTTGGCGAGGTGGNCCCTGAGCCCAAAGCTCCCGTGATCGATGATGCCGTCCTGCGGCCCATTGATCTGGCCACGCTCATGAAAGGCATNGAGCTTTATGTCAATTCTTCCAAGGCCGGTGCGCAAGCCGTAGCGGAGCAACCCGCNNCCATGNCTGCCCCTGTGCCTGTGATGGCACCGCCTGTTCCCGTGGCTGCGCCGATGCCCGTGGTTGCCCCCGCGCCTGTGTTTGAACAACCGATTCCCGTGGCTGTGCCCGTGGTTGAGCAACCTACTCCCGTGGCCGCACCGATGCCTGTGGTTGCCCCCGCACCTGTATTTGAGCAACCTGTTCCCGTGGCCGCGCCTGCACTCGTGGTTGAGCAGCCTGTGCCTGTAATGGCTCCCGCGCCGGCCCCTGTGGCCGTTGCCGCGCCCGTCGCGCCACCCGCACCGATGGCGCCGCACGCCGTGCAAGCTTACGCCGCGTCCGTTGCCGCGCAGTCGGCTCCGGCCCCGGTCGTTGAGCCTGCGCCTGTCGAGCCGCCCATTGTGGTGGTCACACCGGAGGTGTCGGTTGGCGGCGAGGTCCCGGCAACTGTTGTCGCGCCTGTGGTGGAGCGAACGGATTACGTCGATGCAACGACTGACGAGCAAGTTGGTTTGGAACGTCCGCGCCGCACCTCGGTTGCCGGGCGCATTTTGCTGTGGATGACGATCGTTGTCTTTTTGACTTGTGTTGGCATTCTGATCTATGCCAAGATCGAGCAGAGCGGCGCACAGGAAACCATCGAGCGCGTGCAGTCGATTTATTACGAGGCAGAAAACGCAGCAGACACTTCGGATGTTGCCTTGACCGCTCCTGCGGATGTAACGCCGGATTCTCTGCAAACTGGTGACGAACAGCCCCAAGGCACTGCGGGGGCGACGGACGATCCCGAGCAAGAGCCTTCGGCATCGGAGGATCCCGAGAACCCCACGACACCCCAACCCGCCGCAACGCCTGCGCCGCAGCAAACCGCCGCGGCGCCGAAGGTTGCGCCCGGGTTGAACGCGTTGCTGGCGATCAACCCCGACACGGTGGGGTGGATCAAGGTGCCGGGCACCAAGATCGACTACCCGGTGGTGCGATCCGATAACAATGACTACTACTTAAATCACAGCTTTTACAAGGAATCCTCGCGAGTAGGCACGGTCTTCATCGACAATCTAGGGCGGGTCAGCCCGGCGAGCAGCAGCCAAAATCTGGCTGTGTTCGGGCATAAAAGCAGCTTGTTCAACAGCTTGCAAAGCTACCAAAAACTTGCATTCTACAAGCAAAATCCAACATTTACATTTGACACGCTCCATGAAAAGGGGCAGTGGGTTATTTTTGCCGTATTCCTGACAAACTCAAGCCCAAATCAGGATGAGGGAAACTTTTTTGAATGGCGGCACCCCGACTTTTACAGTAGGGATGAGTACATGGATTTTATCCGGGGATGCAAAGAGCGTTCCCTGATTGATACGACGGTTCAGGTTTCGCCCGGCGATGCACTTTGCAGTATGACCACCTGCAGCACGGTCTTTAAAGACGCGCGGTTGGTTGTCATGGCACGCAAGCTGCAGCCCGGCGAACAAGTGGATGTCAGCGGGGCAACGACCAATAGCGAGCCGCTGTATCCACAGGCGTGGTACGACAAATACGGGGGTGAAAAACCCGCCTTCTCAGGATAAAACCTGTTTCTAATATTTCTCACTAAGGCAAAAAGGAGAGCAACCATGAACCTATTCTCGAAACTCCGCATCTCAAAGCGCGGCATCGCATTCATCCTTGCCGCCGTCACTTTCTTTGGCGCAGCAGCCCAACTGATCGGCTTGGTGGATTTTTCACGAGCCGGTGTTGGCGACTGGTATACTGTGCGCCTCGATCAATCCTGGAAACCCTCTACGGGCCTGAGTACGTTCGATATCGTAGGGGTGAATTATCCGGGATATTGCCTGGACCACGATGATGGCTTCCCGAACGAGGTCAGTATGCAGAGCAAGCCGCTCGAAGATACTTTCCTGACCCCGTTGGGACAGATTGGTGCCACAGTTGCACAGCTGTACGCTTATCCCAACTCAAGCCAAAGCCCCGAAGCGTATGTGGCGACTCAGTGCTATATGTGGGAGTTGCGCCATCGTGGTTGGAACATCGGAGAGAATCTTTGGTCGCAACCTGTGATGCCGATGCCGGGTGGCGGATATGAGAGCGCTCAGTCATATGCCGACAGCAAGCCTCTGATTTCGACATCTGCGATCAAAGGCTGGTACGATCGGATTATTGCCGGTGTTGCGGAATATCGCAGAACTCCTAACTTTGTTCCGGTCAACGGCGATCCGTATCCTCCCTTCCTGATGGATGTTGGCATCACGGACAACATTGCGCGGTGCACCATTTCTGACGCCAACCGTGGCAGCGATGCCCCCATGACTTTTGCGATGGTCAGCGCCAGTTATGGACTGACCATGAACAACGTGGGCGATGGCACCTATAGCTTCCAGGTTGTGGATCCCACGCAAAATGAGTATGTCGCTACCTTGGTGCGTACCGACACGCCGCAGTGGCAGGCTCAATATGCCAATATGCCTATGCAAGTGTTGGACTCGGGCAATGCGGCTTGGCAAAGCCTGTTGACCGGTCACCTCAATGCGCCGACCTATGAAGTGCGTTTCCGCATCCGCCAGGCTGATGTTCAGCTGGACAAGACGTCGAATCCCGCTCCCGGCTCCTTGATGGTCGAAGGCGACCTGATTACCTATACCATCGGTGTGACCAACAAGGGTACCAGCATTTTGCATGAGTACCAGGTCTATGATGTCCTGTCGCCCTTTGTCGAGTACGTCAGCGCGTCCAGCAGCAAGGGCGGTGACGTGGTTGAATTCAGCAATGACAAAGTCACCTGGAAACTTTACAACCTGACCGTCGAGGAACAGCGAAAGCTGACATTGACCGTCAGGGTCAAGCCCATGGCGGCCAACGCCTGCCCGCGATTTATTCACAACGTGGCGCAGGGCAGTGATAACACTACATCTAATACGGTTACTCACGAGCAATGCGCCTCGACGCCTTCGGCCGTCAAGCGCGCTATCCCCGAGAATGGCTCGGTCGTGGAAGAAGGCGATGAGATCCGCTACTCCATCACCGTGTACAACCCCGGCCCGCAACCCCTGCGCGATATTACGATTGAAGATGTCGTTCCCGAGGGAACCAGCATCGTCTCCGGTACCATCACCGATGGTGGCCGTGTCGAGGGTAACTCGATCATTTGGGATCTTGCTGAAATCGCCCCCGGCGGCCAAAAGACAGTTTATTTCACTGTTACCGTCGATCCCCTGGAGCCCGGCATCATGTACCGCGAGCTGTTGAACCGCGCCTACATGAACGGAATGCCCA
>JGI994J12354_10002956_pt1 | contig 16201 bp, 16 predicted proteins | sample IntmicLarv3ML3BL_FD_12354 | JGI IMG/M metagenome (IMG submission 12354) | reverse complement strand
AATCCGAAAGGTTCGTGAAGTTCCGCTTGGAAGAGATGGAGAGGGAGAACACCACCCGTCTCAAGCACCTGAAGAGGAAAGGAGAGGCAGCAGAGTGAGATCCTTTGAGGAGCGTTGGAACGAGATAAAGGAAGATCCGAAGAAGCTCAAACGGCTTTTCACGATTGTCTGGGTCATCGCGTACGGAATGCTCATCTTGGGATTCGTCACAATACTGGCGATATTCATTTCCGAAATGTAAACCATTTAATCTTTTCAATATTTTGTTTTTGAAAAATAAATTTCATCCCCTCTTTATGGCGATTATAACAAAATTGCAAACAGTATAACGACCATAGTCATAGTGGAAGTTAATATGATACTCTGAAAAAACGTGCGATGTGTAAATTCACGTAGATATTCATCTACACCGTTCGACTTGGATAAATTTTGGATTTTATATGAGCGCATTGTTGTGAAAAATCCAACCAAAAAAAGAGGAACCCAAGACAGCATAGCGATAAGATATGCTGAACTCCGCGAGTCAAAAATGAGTAAGTGATACATTGCACAAATAATAGTCACGGAAGCAATGACCGAGACAGAGATGATCGATACCATTCTTTGTTTATTTGCATAATGATTTTCGAACGGAGGAAATGAACTCAAGGGATTGATCTTTTCACGTATCGACATTCCAAATCTCCGGTTTGTGTTTTTAAGTTTTAAATTCGTTGCTAGGATTATTTTTTTGCATTCCGTACATGGTTTTTAATTATTGTTTCAAGATCGATTCCACGCAACTTGCAAAGGTCAAGATCAAAGGAGATGTGTTTTTCTCCTGTTCTTCTATTTACGTTTACTATTTGACGCGTGGCGGTTTCTCCGAAGATATTTTCCAATTTGGACATGTTTGTTATTTGGATTCTCATTATTTTATCAAATAACATTCGCGATATACTTACGTCGTATATACAATCCCAAGGTATTGGTCCAAATGAAAAGTTGCCGTTTAGTGTAAGCCCCTCCTCATCGATGATGATTATTTCTTTTTTTGAGCGAGTATTTGGTAAGGCTATTGACAATAGAATGAGAAGGGAAATCAAAGACAGTACAGCCACAATGCTAGTATCTCCTAGCAATATGAAAACGATGATAGATGCAATATTATTGCCACTACAGCGATTATTGACCCAAAAAGCAACACGCTACGACGTTCGATTATTATTTTTGTCATCAGTTAGCCACCCGTCGCAAAGAGTTTTTTAATCCATGAAATTCATCATTCTTGTTGCACCCGTTCCGAGATGAACAACAGGCATAATGGCCGGATTTGGATTGAAGTTGTGCATCTTCTGATACTCGGTCTGATCCTGCCACGCGGACGCATTGACGATCTTGATCCCTTTGTGATCCATCTTTCCCGCACCGTGGATATGCCCGGTGACAAAGATGTCTGGCACTTTCTCGATTGCGAGATAATCTTTCTTCTCCGGAGCCATTGCGGTCTTCCCTCCGTACATCGGAGAGAGATGTCTTCTGATAAGCATCTCCTTCATGATGTTGATCGGATCATCATATGTAAGCTGCTGAACATTGGCAACCCAGTCGTCTATGCTTTTCCCGTGATACGTCAGTACGGTTCTTCCTTCGACACTGAGACTTACCGGATTGCCTGTGAGAATGACATTTGAGTCGAACGACTTCGTGAATATCTCGTTGAGTGCGGGTTGCGGTTCTGCAAGACGTACGGCATCGTGATTACCGGGCTGTACGATCATCTTGATGTGATCCGGGATCTCTTTCAGATATTCCGCGAATGTTTCGTATTGTTTGTAGATATCGTTGATGCTCAATTCATCTTCCTGACTGGGGAAGATGCCTATCCCGTCAACGACGTCTCCTGGGAACACAAGATAATCAAGATCGGTTTCGTAAGAGTTCTCTTTCAGCCACTTGATCATTCTTTTCCATTGCGGTTCCAGGAACGTTGTGCTTCCGACATGAACATCCGAGAGGAAAGCTATCGACGCGACGGAATCGGACGGGACCCATACATTTCCTGCTGGTACATCGGGCCGGAAGATCTCGTTGGCTATGTATAGGTCGCCCCGCATGGTCCCCTTTCCCGCAACGCCGATAACTTCGTCATTAACGAAGATCTCCTTGATATTCGGCGAATCTTTCGAGATAAGGACCGTACAGGTGCCGGTCTCGTCCTCCAGCGAAAGAGTGACGTGTCCGTTCTTTGTGTCCTTTTTGTCATATACCATTCCGATGATCTTCGTGTCCCTGTCCATCGTTATTGCCCTCTCGATGGGCATAGCGGTCCCGAAATCTCTTTTCTTCTCGATGATCTTCTTCAGGGTGTAGAACCGGTTCTTGAAATAACTGGCGAAATCGTTTATTTTTCCTTCACAGGTGGAATCCCCGGTGACATCCGTTCCGGGAACGATCGAGATATCTGTCTGTTTCTTGTTTTTCGGCGTGATGACCTTGCGAGGTTCTTCAATAATGGAATCTCCCGCTATGAATCCCATGATGTCCTTTTTGTCGATCCACATGGAATTGTTGGACATAGCCGTCAGAACAGTGTTTACGAAGGACATAGGGTCCGAATTGGAAAGTATCATTTCCAATGCGTCGGGAGACAGGAATACATTCCTTCTTGCCGCCGCATTAAGCACCTCTGCCCTCATATCTTTCCTTATAGGTTTACTCTTAAAAACCTTTTTTCCAATGTGTGAGGGAGGTTAAATATTCACACTGCATCAGACGTTCATGGTCACGGTAAGGCTGCGATGTCCGGTATTTCCAAGCGAGGACTCAGAAAAGGTCAGGAATGCGATAATGAGGATATTCCCCTCGGCAGAGCTTACGGAAACCGAGAAGGGGTTCGAAGGGGACGCGGATCTGAAGAGTTTTTCAAGTCTCATAAGGAAGCAGAAGATATTGGACAGCACGAGAAACATGATGTTCAAAGGAATGAGAGACGAGAAGATAACGATACGTCTCAATAAACAGGTTGCCACGGTGGGAAAGGTCTCATTTGCCGAACCCAGATCCGTTTTGGGCGCATTGGAGGTCACGATCACGTGTGATGACCTCGAAGCATTGATAGATGAGGTGGCACCGGCCACGATCGACGGGGTCGAGCTGAGGTAACATGATCGGAGTTTCCTGTACGCAATTTGCCGCAACGGATCCGGACATAATCTGGGAGGATGTGTCAAAACATTTCAGCCACTGGGAGATATTCTCGGAATGGAAGAATGAAGTATCCAAGATGTCTGGGTCATTCAATGAAAAGAAGAAATCCTACAACATGACCTATTCTATTCACGCGCCGATAACGGACGTGAATATCGCTGCCCTCAATGACAGGATAAGAGAAGCATCCGTCAAGGACATGATCAAGACGATGGAATGCGCGAACCTCATGGGGATCGAAATAATCACCGTTCATCCCGGGATATACTCCATGGTGCTCTCTGACGTTAAAGAGGAGTCCATCACTCACGCGAAACGTTCGCTGAAGGTCATGGAAAAGGCAGCAGACGATCTCGGAGTGACGTTGGCGGTGGAGAACATGCCGTCGTTCATGATCATGATGGGACAAACACCAGATGAACTTTCGCAGCTGATCGACGGAACGGATCTGAAGATATGTTTCGACATAGGACATGCTAACACCATGGGATGCATCGACGAATTCATCGACAGATTCTCGGGACGGATCGCCAACATACACATTCACGACAATCACGGTGACAGGGATTCGCACATGACCATAGGGCACGGGAATATCGATTTTACTAAGGTCCTATCTAAGTTGAGAGATTACAGAGGTAACTACATCATAGAAGCGAAAAGTTTGGAATCTGCAATAGAATCTGGAAAGAAATTGGAAAAGCTATTATCATTCTGATCGATCTTTCTGAGAATGTCCGTCATAGAAACGCGGTAAGGACTTGATCGTTTCTTTAGAATCTGCAATATTTTTGATCAGATATAACAGAGCAACGAACCCCAGACACATCAGGATCAGTACGATGAACGCACTCGCAACATCTCCTCCGAAATCTAACCATTGGAATGCGGAGAGGTAATTTGTGATGAAGTGCAAAAGGATCGAGGCATACAATCCGAACCTTACGAAAACATAACCCATGAACAATCCCATGATTCCTGTTTGGAAGATCTTCCAAGTTTGATCCCACCCCGAGTGTGCGATTCCGAACAATGCTGATGACAACATTATGAGGATAACTGCAAGAAGACTGAACTTAAAGCCTCCGAACAGACATTTGAACGCCGATGCTTTTTTTGTGACGGCTATCGACACCAAGGTCATGGGGACGCCGATTATCAATACCCTTGACATTATCTCTTCCCACAGAGCGGCATTCGCACTGAGGAACATCATCTCTACGTTTGTGCGATCGTCAAAGGGTGATGTCATCTCTTGACCCAGACTGAGCAAGATCATCGTGATCACCATAGAGAAAAACAACGAAAAACAGATGGAATTCGAAACCCAGAACATTCCGGTATTTTCCGATTCGGCCTCCTCTTTCTTCGTTAGTGTACGTACGAATCTGTAGACTGCGTACATGGCCGATGCCGCGATCGAGATGACTACGACAATCCAATATGCTTGCAGTGTCCACCCGGACAAAACGACAACATGTGCGTCAATCACCATGAAATACAACTTGAATGAGACTCCGCCAAGAAAATCGATTATGTCGGGGGTCTTCGTAAAGAGGCAGACTAACTCAACAATGAGAATAAATATCACGAACACTGCGGCCAACAATAAAATTGTGGTTAGCGTGTCTCTCTTTTTTTCGACACTGATGTCTCCGATATAGCATCCGCATACTCTGCAATATCGATTGCCGGTACCGAATACATTACCGCACTGAGGACATTCATTCGACATTTGTTATCATATCGACATGCTCAAGCACGTTATTTATTCTTTCCACTTCGATCACTGCTAACAGGGATTCTCGATATTTCGCTATATCTACCAGTTGTTCGGCAAGATATTTTTCACGGATCCTGCTTACTTTTGCATAGCCTTTGACCTTGTTGAGATATGCGTCCCATTCGATTACGAACGCAGAGGGGGAGGACATATCGAATTTACGTTTCATTCCCTTTTTCGCCATTCTGTGTTCTTTCACGAATTCCGTTGCAGTGACGTTGTCGATGAATACGGTAGTGAACTCGTTGTTGCTCATGTCGAGCGGTATGACGTCGATGTTATCCTTTCCGCAAAGATCGATCAATTCGCAGAATGCGGGAGTTGGGGATTGCACCTCTCCGAATGTTGCAAGACGGTGAGCGTACACAAGATCCAACTCGCTGAGTTCATGATCCTCTATCAATCGTTCCCGGTCTACCAACGCCATTATCTCTTCGATACCCAGCGCTACCGCGTAGGCATCATATCCGCCGTACGCCGATCGTACGGCCTCGGTTTCCGATACGAGGCCTTTGACCACCGGGATTATATCCACTCTGCATTTTTTTATTTTAAGGGAGATCATTTCTTTGTACTCCTGGACATGACAAGATCGGTAAGTTCGTCCTGATCGTCAATCTTCTTGAGTTCATCCGTCGTTACGACAGCGGTCAGTTCGATGCTGTCCGCGATGCGCTTCTTCTCTACGATGATCAAGGAATGTTTCTCTGCGATCTTCGAGATCTCCGACGCGATGATCGCTTTTTGGACAAGCTTTTCCTCTTCGATTCCGAGTCCAGTTAGTATTATGGTCCTGTGGCTTCGGGTTATCGCTTCGAAGGGACTTTTCGTCACGGGGGTTATCGCAAAGCCGATATCCATCAGGCGATTCAGTGCGACGGATCCCGTGCGTTCGGTACCGCTCATTTCGTGTTTCTCGGGATTTTTCTCGCCTTTGTATTCGAAGGGGTTCAAAGGCTCTATTATCGGAGCATTGAGGAATTCTTCGAGCCGCAACGCGGCATCTATCATCGCGCCCATTCCCGACTCATACATCTGAATGGTCCTTCTGGAGACTCCGGCCGTTTCCGCAAGAGTACCGAGACTTATGCCCTGGGTCTCTCGTATCTTCTTCAGCAGATCGCTGTCGATCCTTACATAAAGGCCGCCGGGAGCCGCGAATATTATCGGAGGGACCTCTTCCAAAAGATGATCGGCCAAGGTCTCGTTGGATATGATGGGGATCTTGAATCTGGAATAAACGATACCGGGTTCAAGAGGTCCGGAACTGGAAGTTTCTCCTATGAGGAGAGGAGTCGCCTTAAGTGCTTCGGCAAGGGTCTTCATCTCCTCGGCATTATCTCTCGAGAATGCGTCGATATTGCTCAACACTTTGATTATCAGAAGGGTATCGTCTTTTCTGCCGACGAGATCGAAGCAGATACTCCGAAGATTTATGACGGAGGAAATGTCAAACCCAGCTTTTGCTAATACAGCCCGGGTGGTGTTGATCAGATCCTCTCTGCTCATATGATTGATAGTGGTTGTTCTTCTATATAAAAAGAGGTGCGTAATCAATGAAGGAAAAAGAGGAGGTTCGGAACGGGCTCTCCCGTTCCTGCCCTCCTGCTTAAATCGTTTACTGATGGTTGTAGCTTTTGAGTTTCTCCGATGCGGATGGACCGAATTTATCCACCGCTTTCAGGAGATCGTCCATTTCCACTTTGCATCCCTGGATCTCTTCTTCGGTAGGGATCTTCCCCGGCTCGATCAGACGTCTCACGGCAGTCATCACGGCCTCGTTGCATATTGCCGAGATGTCCGCACCGGTGCAGCCTTCGGTCTCGACAACTACCTTCGACAAGTCCACATCCTCTGAGAGAGGTTTGTTCGCTGTGTGTATCTTGAAGATGGACATTCTTGCATCAGCGTCCGGAGGACCGATGTATACGCTTTTATCGAATCTGCCGGGCCTCAGCAATGCGGAATCCATTATGTCCGGACGGTTGGTCGCTGCGATGATGACGACATCGTTCAAGACCTCTAATCCGTCAAGTTCCGTGAGCAGCTGGGATATGACCCTTTCGGAGACATTGCTGTCTCCGCCCGTTCCCCTTTCCGGTGTGATGGAGTCTATCTCATCCATGAATATCACACAGGGCGAGGCTTGACGTGCTTTCCTGAACGTTTCTCTCACTGCCTTTTCCGATTCTCCGACCCATTTGTTGAGGAACTCCGGCCCTTTTACCGCTATGAAATTCGCTTCCGATTCTGTCGCCACCGCTTTGGCTAGCATGGTCTTCCCTGTTCCCGGAGGTCCGTACAACAGTATTCCCTTCGGAGGTTTCGCATTCATGTGTTCGAACACTTTTCCGTACTTGAGCGGCCACTCCACCGCTTCTTTGAGTTCCTGTTTGGCCGATTCCAATGCACCGATATCCTCCCATTTCACGTTGGGTCTTTCTATAAGGACCTCTCTCATGCTCGACGGTTGCAGATCTTTGAGTGCTTCCTTGAAATCACTTTTTGTGACCGCTATGCGGTTGAGCATGTCGATCGGGATCTCATCCGCATCAAGATCCATTTCGGGAAGGACGCGTCTGAGTGCGGCCATCGCCGCCTCTTTACAGAGGGCGGATATGTCGGCTCCGGCGTAACCGTGAGTCTTATCGGCAAGATATGTGAGATCGACGTCATCTGCCAGCGGCATGCCCCTCGTGTGTATCTGTATGATCTCCAAACGGCCGTCCCTGTCAGGTATACCTATCTCGATCTCCCTGTCGAATCTCCCCGGCCTTCTGAGAGCTTCGTCTATCGAATTGGGCCGGTTCGTGGCACCGATCACAACGACCTTGCCTCTCGAGTTCAATCCGTCCATCAGTGAAAGCAACTGAGCGACTATGCGTCTTTCCGCTTCTCCAGTCACCTCGTCGCGTTTCGGAGCGATGGAATCTATCTCGTCAATGAAGATTATGCTTGGGGCATTCTCTTCAGCTTCCTTGAATATCTCTCTAAGCTTTCCTTCGGACTCGCCGTAGAATTTGCTCACGATCTCCGGCCCTCCGATGGAAATGAAATTGCTGCTGGTCTCTCCCGCCACCGCTTTGGCTAGCATTGTCTTCCCGGTTCCGGGAGGTCCGTGTAGAAGCACTCCTTTGGGTGCTTCGACACCGAGTCTTTTGAACAGTTCGGGGTGTCTGAGGGGAAGCTCGATCATTTCCCTTATCTTGGAGACCTCTGTGCCCAATCCTCCCAGATCATCGTATGAGACCTTGGGGATCTCCATGTTGGAAGGGGACGCGGGCGTATCGCTCACTTTGACCGCTGTGTTGGAGGTCATGATGACACCGTCCCCGGAAGGCGAAAAGGATGTCACTACGAGATCGATCTTATTGCCCATGACGTTCAAGGTGAGTATATCGCCTTTGGCGAACACTCTGTTTTCCATGACCTGGGTCAAGTATGTCTCTCCGCCCTGAAGTCTTAATTCTTCCGTCGGGGAGAATGTGATCTTCTCGGCATTCTTCACCATAGCTTTCTTTACATCAACTCTTTCGTCGATCGATGTTCCCGCATTTCGTCTGGTGGTTCCGTCGATCCTTATGATGCCGCGGTTCGCATCTTCGGGCATTCCCGTCAACACTCTGGCGACGGTCTTCTTCGAACCGTCTATCAGAATGGCATCCCCCGCTCTGATCTGAAGTATATCCATCAATTCGGGATCCAATCTTGCGATCCCCTTTCCGGTCTCGCCGGGTTTGAGTTCGGCTACTTTTATGGCTTTGTTGGTTGTCATTGTTCATTCCTTTTCTTTTGCAAAGATAAGTGAGATCTGATCCAGCATGTCTGAGATCAGGCCTTCGTTCAATCTGAGATTCTCGGAGATCTCCGAAGCCCCCCAGTCGGGCTCGTCAAGCATGTCATAGAGCAGAGTCCTCAGTTCATAGTCCGTGACCTCTGAGGCGTTCTCCATGAATCTTTGTATCATTCGGTCGCGTTGATCGATGAATTCGGATCGCATTAGGTCCAGGTCTTTGATCCTTTCATCCAACATCGATATGTTAGCTCTCATTTCGTCTAAGTTCACGTTCTTCTTGTCGTCGGTCTCGAGGTTATCCGATCTCGGCAATATCATCCTTGTTCTGAACATGCCGTTCCTCATGTCGATGGTGATGGTGAATTCCGAGGTGGGGCGGTAAACGATCCTTTCCGGCCCTTTGTTGCTGTTCTCCTTCTTTCCGCTTATCAGTCCTTCTTTCTCCATTATTTCCAGATTTTTCATCACGGCCTGTTGACTGATACCGAGTTCTTTGGACAGTTGCAGAGGGTAATGGGGTTCCCTGACCAATGCTTGAAGAATTCTTCTTCTTGTCGGATTTTCCACTATGGACAGTATCGTATCTATGTCGTTCATATTCTCACATGGTTGTTAACAGTTAGTTATCAACCTTAGGTTAATGAATTTTTGATATATAAACTATACTTTGGATATTTTCCGTTGCAGATAATTTACGACGGTGACAATGATCTCAATGATGATTTGAAAGCTGATTTAATGAACAATTCTATACCTCAATGTACAATAAATTAAATAGATGAATATAATTGAGCAACTATGACAATACAAAAAGATACGCGAATCGATCTCTCACCAGAAGATATTCCAAAAAAATGGTATAATCTGGCAGCAGACCTTGCGCCTCTTCCTCCCCCGTTAAACCCGGGCACGGGAAAACCGGCGACACCCGAGGATTTTGCACCCATATTCTGTAAAGAGATAATAAAACAGGAAGGATCGGTCGAACGCTGTATAGAGATCCCGGAAGAGATAAGGGACAATCTGATCTATCTGAACCGTCCCGCTCCGCTTCAGCGCGCACGCAGATTGGAAGCATATCTCAAGACTCCTGCGAAGATATATTTCAAAAGAGAGGATATGAGCCCCCTCGGAAGCCATAAAGGAAATACCGCACTGGCACAAGCATATTACAATGTGGAAGCAGGTATACACACGCTTACCACGGAGACCGGTGCGGGGCAATGGGGAACGGCTTTGGCAATGGTCTCCAATTTGTTCGATATAGATACCACGGTGTTCATGGTCAAGGGAAGTTATGAACAAAAACCGTTGAGAAAGGTGTTGATGCAGACGTACGGTTCAAAGGTGTATTCCTCTCCCAGCGAGCACACGGAGTTCGGGAAGAGATATCTGAAACAACATCCGAACACCTCGGGGTCGTTGGGAATAGCGATATCGGAGGCGTGCGAACTCGCAGCCAAAGACGAGAACACCTGTTATTCTCTCGGAAGCGTGATGAACCATGTTCTCCTTCATCAGACGGTGATAGGTCTGGAAACGATCGAACAGATGAAGATCGGTGAGATAGAGCCAGACTGTCTTATTGCATGTGCGGGCGGCGGTTCGAATTTCGGAGGATTCGTTTTCCCGTTATTGGGAGAGAAGATCAAAGGCAGAACGGAATGTGAGTTCATCGCTGCGGAATCCAAAGCCGCGCCAAGCCTCACTGAGGGAGAGTACAGGTATGACTTCGGAGATACCGGAGGAATGACGCCTCTGCTGATGATGTACACGCTGGGGCACGAGTTCATTCCGAAAGGGATACACGCCGGCGGCCTGAGGTATCACGGAATGTCTCCGTTGATATCGGCAGCCATGGAAAAGGGCATGGTGACCGCTAAAGCCTACGATCAGACGGAAACGTTCGAGGCAGGAGTGACATTCGCAAGGACTGAAGGCATAGTGCCTGCTCCGGAGTCGTGTCATGCGATAAAGGCCGCGATAGATCAGGCAATGGAGTGCAAAAAGACCGGAGAGGCAAAGACAATAGTGTTCTGTCTGTCAGGTCACGGTATGCTGGATCTTTACGGATACGATCAGTATTTGTCGAACACCCTTCAATCATCGTCTGTTTGAAGGATCAATTTTTTAATATCCGCCGGGCAGTTGCCCGGCGGAATAATAAAATACGCATCGTCTTTATGATAATCGAATGTCAGGCGTACTAGAAGACGACGCGGTCATAGTCAGGGACCAGAAAGAAGGAAGTCAACTTTACAACAAAGGTAACTTTGGCTACCCTATGAAAGGCGGAGGCTCCGAGTTGGATCTGGTGGAGGCAACATTTCTTCTGGAATGCGAACGCATAGAGATCCTGAAGGACGGCAATGTTCTGTCATTCAAGGAGATGTTCGAGTATTCTTCCTCCGTTCATGAGGATTTCGACATTGTTTATCTGGTGTACAGGGACATAAGGCAACGCGGATTCGTCGTCAAGCCCGAGAGCGGGAAGTTCGATCTGTCGGTTTTCCCAAGAGGATCCACCATGAGCGATTCACGTCCTCTGTATCTTGTACGTGCAGTGTCGGAGAGAACGGCATTGGATTTGTCGAATTCCTCCGAAGAGGTATGTCAAACGGAAAAGACGGGGAAGAGACTTCTGTACGGCGTTGTGGACGAAGAAGGGGATCTGACATATTACGATATGTCATCAAAAGATCTTCAGGGAAAGGTCAGGTCATCGGGGAAACACGATCCCGTCAGGGGACATTTCATCAGTGACAGGGTGTTCGTTTTCGACAAGGACGGAATAGAGCTTCTGAGATGCGAGGGCTACTACGGGAAGGTCATGGGGTCGGTATTGCAGCTGTCGCTGATAGAAAGTTGTTACCTCATGAACAGAGGGGAATTGGATGTGACATTCTCCTCCGGCGGGAAGATGTCGGAAAAGAATCTGATATCCATAGGGGTTGATACCCAGGAAGAGTTTGATATCCGTCTCAACGCCTTCAGGGATCTGAAGGAGAGAGGTTTGGTCGTAAAGACCGGATTCAAATACGGAACTCATTTCAGAGTGTACGAGGGATCACCGGACGAAAGTCATGCAAGATATCTGGTTCACGCCGTGCCGGAATCCAAGGTAATAATGTGGCCCGAGATATCCCGCACTGTAAGACTCTCCGGCGGTGTTAAGAAAGAGATCCTATTTTGTCGCGTCGGAAAAACCGTGGAATATCTCGAATTCAAATGGTTCAGACCTTAAAAATATGAGGTTTGGAAAAGGTTTTTTTTGAAAAGGATTCAGAGAGTAATCTCGATACCGAGTTTCTCTGTCAATTCCTTGTATCTGTTCCTTATGGTCACTTCCGTGACGCCTGCGACATCCGCGACCTCTCTCTGGGTCCTGCGCTCGTTGCAAAGGATCGAGGAGATGTATATAGCCGCTGCGGCCACTCCTGTCGGTCCGCGCCCCGAGGTGAGTTCCTTCTCGGAAGCGTCCTTCAGGATCTCCGCCGCTTTGCTCTGGACCTCTCCGCTCAACTTCAGTTCGGAGCAGAACCTCTGAACGTAGTCCTGAGGCTTGGTCGGCATAAGTTTGAGCTTAAGCTCGCGGGTCATGAAACGATACGTTCTTCCGATCTCCTTTCTCCCCACACGGCTGGATCCTGCGACCTCATCCAATGTTCTCGGGACACCGCACTGTCTGCATGCGGCGTAAAGCGATGCGGCTACCACACCTTCGATGGACCTTCCCCTTATCAGGTTCTTGTTCACGGCTTTCCTGTATATCATGGCGGCAGTCTCCCTGACATTCCTGGGGAGACCCATTGCCGATGCCATTCTGTCGAGTTCCGATAAGGCGAACGCAAGGTTCCTTTCGGTCGCATTCGAGACACGGATCCTTCTCTGCCACTTTCTGAGTCTGTAAAGTTGGGCTCGGTTTCTGGTTGGGATGCTCTTGCCGTAACTGTCCTTGTTCTTCCACGATATCTCGGTCGACAGACCTTTGTCATGGATGGTGTAGGTCATGGGGGCGCCTGTACGTGCCCTCTTTTCTCCCTGTTCTACATCGAAGGCTCTCCATTCCGGACCCTGATCTATGAATTGGTCGTCCAAGACCAATCCGCAATCTTCGCACAGCAGCTCCCCTCTTTCGTAGTCACGAACCAGGTGGTGACTTCCGCATTCGGGGCAGACCTCAATTTCTTCTGTTCCTTCTCTTATCTTTGCCATTGTGAGCTCTCCCTGTTGTGTATACTTCCTTCCCTTTGAGTTTCTCAGGCGAGACCCCTTTGTCCAAATCTACAGTGGCAAAAGGTTCATCAACGGGACCGAATATACGTTTCACAGTGCCTATTTTCTTGCCGGAGGAATCGAAAACAACGTTTCCTACTTCCGGGAGGATCGAACTTCCGACCACGGCTCGTCCGTCCTTAGTGATCTCGTTCACGGTTCCCAAAAAGTCCATTTCTTTATTCCTCAAGGTAGGTCTTATCTTATATACAACTGTAAACACATGTAATATTTAATCCTTTAGTTTTACTTTAATACTTGTGTGGATTTTTTTCATAATTCTTTATGAATGCTTCGTTTAATGGTATACCTTAGAGGATGTAACATCCATCCATTTGATGTCGACGATATCTGACATATGTCAACGTACTAAAAAGTTTAATAATAACAATCATGTATCAGTGCCAGTAATGATTCGTATATCGAATTGAATTGGAGGATTGGAAAATTGGATCTTGATATCTGGAGTTTCTTGACGATCATCATTTTCGTATTTGCCTTGGTTATGATGATAGCTGGTATTTTTTCCGCTTATTTCGGAGCCGGAAAGAACAGGACCTACGGAGGAGTTATGTTCGCCGTCGGACTTGTCGTGTGCGTAGTATGGGCATATCTCGTTGGGTTCAGTACCGTTGAACCGTTCTGTGCCGTCGAGGCATGGAATGTGATGTACGATGCACTCATCAATGTGATCGCAGTGGTCATCGGTGCACTCGTCGCCGTCGGTATATTCCTTGTTGTTGTTCTGAAAAATTGAATAACGCGTTTCAAACTCTTTCCCATACATTGTTTTCTACGGTGGGTTTTTATTCTTTCATTCTGTCGCCTTTTTGATGCGAAAGGTCTTGTTGATAATGGGGAGCAAAAGCGACCTCCCGGTAGCCGAGAAAGCACTGACGATATTGGATAAATTCAAGGTTGAAAGGGAAGTAGCGGTGGCATCCGCCCACAGGACGCCGCACAGGGTGGAAGAGATCGTAAAGAATTCCGATGCTGATGTTTTCATCGCCATCGCAGGACTTTCGGCAGCCCTTCCCGGGGTAGTGGCATCCTTCACCTGCAAACCCGTTATAGGGGTACCGGTCAGCGGGAATGTGAATCTGGATGCATTGCTTTCGGTCGTGCAGATGCCTCCGGGCATACCCGTGGCAGCGGTCGGTCTGGACCGCGGGGACAACGCAGCGATCCTGGCAGTGGAGATACTGGGGATCGGCGACCCGGAGTTAAGGAAGAAACTTGAAGATTACAGGAAAGAGATGGCAGAGAAGGTCATTGCGGATTCAGAGCAGGTGTGTTCAAATGTTTAATGCGGAGAGATTTGTAGATGAAGCGGTTGAATCCATGGCCTCCAAGATAACGGGCAACGCGATAATAGCATGTTCCGGAGGAGTGGACAGCATGGTCGCCGCAACGCTTGCGAGCAGAGCCGTCGGCAATAGGTTACTTGCGGTATTCGTTGATACGGGGCTCATGAGGAAAGGAGAGACCGAAGAAGTTAGGAACATGCTCGTAGAAATGGGCATAAATTTCAAGATAGTCGATGCAAGTACCGAATTTTTCTCTGTATTGAAAGATGTGATCGACCCTGAGCAAAAGAGGAAGGCCATAGGCGAGATGTTCATTCGAGTGTTCGAAAGGGAAGCCAAAGGGTTCAAAGCGGAATTCCTTGTTCAGGGGACTATTGCACCCGACTGGATCGAATCCGGCGACGGGACAAGAGACACAATAAAATCGCATCATAACGTGGGCGGATTGCCCAAGGAAATGAACATGACCTTGGTAGAACCTTTATGGGACCTCTATAAAGACGAAGTGAGAGAGGTTGCCAGATTGCTGAAGGTCAGATCATCCGAAAGACAACCGTTCCCCGGTCCTGCTTTGGCTGTGAGGTGTTTGGGCGAGGTCACTCCCGAGAACATCGAGATAGTCAGAGAGGCCTGTTTCATCGTTGAGGATGAGATAAGAAAAGCATCGGATTCAGGTAAAATGACGCTGCCGTGGCAGTATTTTGCGGTTCTCTTGCCAACAAAATCGGTCGGCGTTCAGGGAGACAGGAGAGCTTACGGGAAAACGGTGGTCATACGTGCTGTGGCATCGGTCGACGGGATGACGGCAACATATTCGAAGATACCGCTGGATGTTTTGGATACGATTTCGATGCGTATAACCAATACGATGAAGGACAGGATCAACAGGGTCGTTTACGACATAACGAACAAACCTCCCGCGACGATCGAATGGGAATGATCGCAGGGAGATATCCCAAGGTTCGAAACCTCTTCACATTCCGATTTTAGATGTAGATGTCCGGGGCGGGGAAGCTCAGCGTGGGATATCCCATGAATATGAGCAGTCCGATGAATGCGACCGCATAGATGACTATGAGGACGATCCCATAGATGTCGAGGATGTATTCCTCCTTCTTTTTGCGGAGGTACGTGAGCACAGCTGTAACTATGTTCCCGACCGCAAGAATAACGAACCATCTGGCTATAACGAGTTCTTCCGCGGGTATGTGCACAAGACTGATGGTTATGCCACCGGGGAAATACCAATCAAGGGTTCCGATCACAAAGTAGATCACTGCACCTACGATGAGGATCGCTACGGATTTACCTTTGAAGATGGAGAATAAAGCGATGATGCAATACAATACGACGATCAGCATCATTATCTCGTAACCTAGGAAGGTGGACAAACCCTCATCTGCCAGATGATAGAGCAGTGATGCAATCAGCATGACACTCATTACCAACTGTGCACAGATCGAGAGGATCTTGAATCCGTTTTTACGTCCTTTTTCAGACATATGAAAATAAATCTCTTGATTGAATATTTAAAACAGCGCATGAAAAACATCAATCGATATCAGTGTGTTCAAAGCGATCTCAAATTACGAATGTATCGCGGTTTGAAGCAGTTAACGGCCATACATTTTAAAATCCTGCTTGATATTTCAGACTTTATATCGATACATATTCCAACATTACGGAATGTATTCCGGTCGTGTTATGTACGATATTACCAACAAATCTCCTGTGGCTATAGAGCCAGGAGTGAAGTCAGAAAACGGAAGTGAAGAAAAACATGAAGAAGTATATTGCAGAATTCATCGGAACCTTGGTCCTGGTCTTTATGGGATGCGGCAGCGCAATGGT
>JGI994J12354_10002955_pt1 | contig 16204 bp, 15 predicted proteins | sample IntmicLarv3ML3BL_FD_12354 | JGI IMG/M metagenome (IMG submission 12354) | reverse complement strand
CTTGTCGTAATCGATACCTGATCCTGAAACATTGTCAGAATCGTTGTTGATCATTATCGCCATCGATGACGAGAGAACAAGAAATAACGCTATTGTTACAGCTGTCGTTTTTCTGCTAGCCATGAGTCTTCACCGCAATTCTGCATATAATATGATTTTGCCCCGTTGGTGAAGGTGTATTGAAATTGTTAATCTTGTTTATACTGATTTGTACGTTTTCTGTTTATGCTGTACGACTTATACGGTTATGCATCCCATTCGTTGAACAGTCTGCTTATCCCTTCCTTCGCGATCGCCCATGACGGTACGCCTCCTGTCAGTACGCATACTTTGATTACTTCGAGTATCTCCTTCTTACTTGCACCGAAGTTCTTGGCGACCTTCGCCTGTGAGTATACGCAACTCTGACAGCCGTGCATTATCACGCACGCCAATGCTATCAGACGTTTCGTCTTCTTATCGATCTCTCCGTCAGTCAGACAGTATCCGTCCATCATATCGATCAGTTCGATAAAATCAGGATCGAGTTCTTTGATCGTCTTAAGCGTTCCGGGCATGAAACCGCCCATGTCCTTACACATTTTGTCTGCCACGCCGTCGGGATTCTTGCATGTCATATTCATTACCTTGATATGTCACCCGAATGTACCTATTTGATGATATGCAATCATACTATTCCGAAAAACGAAATATCCGTCAATTATAAAAACCATGAATTGTCGAAAAAAATATACTGGTATGATAATTAAATCGTTATTTGTCGATTTAGAAATTCGACAGATATAAATAAGGTCCGTACTTCCCTTATCATGTGCCTACAGAACTGAGGGAACGGATCGCCGGGGAAATTGCATTATCTGACGATCCCGGAAGGACCATAAGGAAGTGGAGGGAGGAGTTTTCATTATCGCAGCAGCAGCTCGCGGCGTACATGGATGTATCCAACTCCGTGATAAGCGATTATGAGTCCGGAAGAAGGAAATCCCCCGGAGTAGGCGTGATCAGGAAGATCGTTGATTCGTTCATTTCGATGGATATAGCCAACGGTTCGCCTGTGATCTCAAAGTACAGCCCTGCGGAGAAGGATGATTTCATCATCGCGATGAAGGAATTCCCGTATGGCATGGATTCGAAGGAATTCATAAAACAAATATCAGGAAAAGATGTGAATCCCGACGATCTTCCGAACAGGAAGATCTACGGATACACGATAGTGGATTCATTGAAGGCTATACTGTCAATGAATTCCGCGGATTATCTGAAGATATACGGATGGAGTACCGAACGTGCACTCATATTCACGAACGTCCACTACGGACGTTCGCCGATGGTCGCCATCCGTGCACACCCTTTGACGCCGGCCATGGTCGTTTATCTCAAACCCGAGAAGATCGATCCGTTGGCAATCAAACTGTCAAAACTTGAGGGAATACCGTTGGTTGTCACCGACAGTTCCGCCAAGGACATAATAAACCGTTTCGAAGAGAAGGAGGACCCGTAATGGACGTAGGAATAGTAAGCTATGGGGCATACGTGCCCAGATACCGCATCTCGCCCAAAGAGATAGGCAAGATATGGGGTATCGACGGGGAAGGGATGGGAAAAGGCTTGTTCATAATCAAGAAATCCGTTCCTTCACCGGACGAGGATGTAATAACAATCGCAACAGCGGCCGCAAGAGGAATGATGGCCCGTACTGACGTTGACCCGAAGGACATCGGCGCTCTGTACGTGGGATCGGAATCCCACCCGTACGCGGTCAAACCGACCGCCACGGTTGTTGCGGAAGCTATAGAGGCAACACCGAACATGACCGCGGCAGACATGGAATTCGCCTGTAAGGCGGGAACTGCAGGCATACAGGTGTGCATGGGACTGGTCGGATCCGGAATGGTACGTTACGGCGTTGCTATCGGTGCCGATACGTCACAGGGTGCGCCCGGCGATGCATTGGAATATTCGGCATCCGCGGGCGGCGCAGCATACCTGATAGGTTCCGAGAACATAATAGCAAAGATCAACAAAACGTTGAGTTTCACAACGGACACTCCGGACTTCTGGAGAAGGGAGAGTCAGCCGTATCCGTCACACGGCGGACGTTTCACCGGTGAACCGGCATACTTCAGACATATTGGCGCGGCAGCAGGAATGATGTTGGAAGCAATGAAAACAAAACCGTCCGATTACACGTACGCGGTGTTCCACCAGCCCAACGGGAAATTCCCGACAAGAATAGCAAAGGAACTGGGATTCACGGACGAACAGATCAAACAGGGTCTGATGACGCCGTACATCGGAAACACGTACTCCGGCGCAGTCCCGATCGGATTGGCATCTGTGCTTGATGTTGCGAAGGCCGGCGACAGGATATTCGTTGTCGCATACGGTTCGGGAGCAGGAAGCGATGCCTTTGACATCACGGTGACTGAGAACATGACCAAATACAGGCGCAGTGCAGCACCAACAGTTGCTAAACTGATCGAGAAGACGATAGACCTGGATTACGGAACATACGCGAAATTCAAAGGAAAGATACTGATGAACGGAGGCGAGTAAGATGAGAGAAGTAGCAATCATTGGTGTCGGAATAACAAAATTCGGAGAACTCTGGGGCGAATCATTCAGGAACCTCGGCATCATGGCCGGATTGAAGGCGATAGGTGACGCAAACCTCTCGGGTTCCGAGATCGATGCCATGTACGTCGGAAACATGTCCGCCGGACGTTTCATCAACCAGCACCACATCGGTGCATTGATCGCAGACTATTCCGGAATGGCGACGTCGCATGTTCCGGCAACAAGAATTGAAGCAGGCGGTGCGTCGGGAGGAGTCGCATTCGCACAGGGCGTAATGGCAGTGGCATCGGGAATGCACGACTTCGTCGTCGTCGGCGGTGCCGAGAAGATGACCGACGTTGACGATGACTCGTCAAATTCAATCGTCGATTCATCAACAGACCAACAGTGGGAATCGTCCATGGGTGCGACGTTCGCATCACTGCATGCGATGATCGCAAGGAGATGCATGCACGATGGCCTTCTTACGAGAGAGGAAATGGCCTCCGTCTCCGTGAACAATCACGCACACGGCGCAAACAATCCGAACGCACAATTCAGGAAAGCGATATCATTGGATACCGTCCTCAGGTCGGGAATGGTCGCAGACCCGTTGGGAATGTTCGACTGCGCTCCGATTTCAGATGGTGCGGCCGCAGTGGTACTGTGTCCGTTGGACAGGGCCAAAGATTACACAAAGAATCCTGTAAAAGTGATGGCGACAGCTCATGCAAGTGACTCGCTGGCACTGTTCCAGAGGGATGATATAACAACATTCAAGGCAACGACCGCCGCTGCGAACAAGGCATACAAGATCGCCAAGCTCAAAGCGACGGACATCCAGGTTGCGGAAGTTCACGATTCGTACACGATCACGGAGATACTTGCGTTACAGGACCTCGGTTTCTTCAAACGCGGAGAAGCTGGAAAAGCGGTAATGAACGGTGATGCAACGTACGGAGGAAAGATCGTGGTCAACCCATCAGGCGGACTGAAGGCACGCGGACACCCGTTGGGTGCCACCGGCGTCGCACAGATCGTCGAGATCGCTGAACAGTTGCGCGGAACTGCTGACAAGAGACAGGTCGAGAATGCCAAGTACGGACTGGCGCAGAACTCCGGAGGAACGGGTTCCGCTGTCGTCGTCAACATACTGGGGGCGGTTTAAATGCCGTCGGTAGCAAGAGAGTGGAGAGAGATTCCGGGAAGATACAATCTGATCGGAAGCAAATGCAAATGCTGCAACAGAGTATACTTCCCGAAAAGAACAATATGCCCGCACTGCAGACGTGCGAGCGTCGGAAAGGTTGAAGAGTATCATCTGAAACAGGAAGGCCGCATTTATTCCTTCTCCGTAGTGTATGAAACGAACAACCCGCTCAAACCATACGCTGTTGCGATGATCGAAACGGACGACGGAGTGAAGATCACCGCTCAGTTGGTTGATGTGGAACTTGACAAGATAACCATAGGAATGCCTGTGAAGGCCGTCCTCAGGAAACTTGGAGAGGACGGACCAAGCGGCGTCATCCAGTATGGATTCAAGTTCGCTCCGAAAGAATAAACAATAAACGGGGGCAACCCCATTTTAATTTTCTTCCATTTTTATTCCGACATATATTACGTCATTTAATCCGACATCACAAGGTTCCCGATATGACCCAAATACCGGTCTTCTTGGATCCTTCACGCTTCAGGACCTTCATTTCCCTCATGTCGTTGATGTGACGTTCAACCGTCCTGGAACTTTTACCGAGATTCGTGGCGATATCCTTTGCGGAAACAGAAGGATTGGATCTGACCGCGCTCAATATACATTTCTTGAGTTCGAGTCCGAACACGACCTCGTCGCGGACGGGCATCTCAACATATTTCCTCAACGAATCGGCAATGATGTCCAACATGAGATCTATGAACGGTCTGCAATCCAAATCGTTCCGATTGGAGTCTCGCAACGCTGAATAATAACGTCTCTGATTGTGATGAATCAACGTCTCAACCGGCATCCACAAAAAGAGGGGGTTCCATTTTGAAAGTATGAGTGTCTGCCACAAACGCCCGATCCTTCCGTTACCGTCACGGAACGGGTGAATATGTTCTATCATGAAGTGAACCGCAGAACTCTTGATCAATGGATGAACATCGCTGCCCTTTCCCCATTCCAACAGTTTCTTAACAAGGTCTGGCACATCCTCAGGCTCAGAACCTTTGTGTATAACCATTCCTTGATTGGTGACAACCGAAACACCGACCGATCGGAACTTCCCGGATTCCCCTATCAGCGCATCAGTCATGGACGCATGCGCACTGAGAAGATCCCTCACATCCCATGGATCATATTCTTCCAATCGATTATATGCCTGCCATGCATTCTGAATCTCCTTGATATCCTTGGGCGGACCCCATACGGGCATTCCGTTTACCACGTCCGTTACTTGATCCAAAGATAGCAGATTCCCTTCGATAGCGGTTGATGCATGAACAGACATTATTCTGTTGAGCCTGCGCAATTTAAGAACATCAGATGAACGTTCCTCTGAGATTATGACACGTTCAAGCAGTGCATAGATCTCTCCTATGCGATCGTACCACTTTGGAGATTCGGAAAAGAAATCTTCCATTGATATTGTGTCATCGGTCATGTTCTGCGTTATAACGTATGACGTCAACAGTTATTATTATTCCGACATTTATTCCGACATTTTAGAACAATGCACCGAATAAATCGTAAGTGAAGTACATCTGCACGATCATTACTATTACGAACAAAAACTGTGTGAACACGGCTATTCCAAACGTCAAAGGTGCCATGAACACTTCCCAGTACTTCGGTTTTGCATTCATCAGCTTCCATCCCTTTATCGCCAATGGCAACGTCAGGAACAGTAATACGTACGTAATATCAAAATACGTCATCAGTGCGACAACGATGTAAATGACAACAAGAATGGCCTTGATGACCTTGTGCATATTGTCAAGTCCGACACGTACGGAGATCGATTTTTCGCCGGACTGGATGTGCGCATCCTGTCCCGACATTGAATCTGCGGTCCTCATCAGACCGACCATCAATCCCACGATAATCGCGAAAACGAATATCTCATAATTCCAAACTTCCTCGGATGCCACATAATACGAAGCGAACACCATCAGGAAAAATGATACTCCTACCGCGATCTCCCCCAGTCCCCTTGCTCCAAGGTTCACCGGCGGTGCGGTGTAGAAGAACGCAATCAGTAACCCAAATCCGCCGAATATCGCTACAGTGATCAAATTACCGTAAAGAAGGATCGGCACCGCCAGAAGTATAGATATGCCGACAAGTGCGACCATTATGATCTTCGCCTGTTTCGCCGTCACCAATCCATTGTTCACCGGGTTTCCGTCCCAGTACAGTTTCTCAAGGAACGGCGATGACTCGAGTCCCTCCGCCTTGTGTTCGTCCCATCCCTGGAATCTCAGATCATCCGCACCGGATATTGAATCATAATAATCGTTAGAGAAATTGACGAACAATGCCATGAACATGACCGTAACCGGAATGAGTACCGCAATGTAGGCAGGCACATCCAAACTGACATAAGCAAACAGAACGCCGCATACGGATGCCATGAAGAACGGCAATGTATAACTGAACCTGAATATCAGATTCAGTTTTCTGAAGATGGATACCTTTTCCGTCTTATTCGCCTTTCCGGAAATCTGTGAAGACGATACGCTCTCTGTTCCGCCCATGGTTTTTGAAATAAAAGACAATCTATATATTATCTTGGCTTTTCCATAAAATGTGAGGATATCAGCATGAAAATCGTCGGACTCATCGGAAAAAAGGAGTTTTCTGAGATATCCGAATACTTCCTGTCCAAAAATGTCGAGATAATCATCATGGATCCGATGCATGTATTCGGCCAAGATCACATAATTTCTGCAATGAATCATGCAAAAAGATCATTCGTGAACGGAACCAACCGTTCAAAAACAATAATCACCGAATTCCTGCTCTATATGGCCGGAGAGAGACAGATCTCCAAAGCCCTTGATAAAATGAGGCCGAAAACGAACGTTCACTCATTCGTCATAGTGTTCCCGGACGATGTTGACGATGATGTGCTGAACGGAATAGGAATGGAACGTAACGATAACGTAATAGACGGTTCAGAGGAGAAGGCGAAGATAATGAACCTTAACAAGAACGGTCTTGACGTATCATACAACGACTTGGCCTTGGAGATGGTGGCGATGGTCGACATCCTGAAGAACTAGTCTTTCTTGGACATGGCGAAAATGGATGACATTTCCGCAATCGTCGTAAAGCTGCCCTTATCCACCAGATAATATTCCCTGACGGCGGAGAATCCGCAGTTCTTGCATGAATCTGTGTTCTGCATCGGACAACCGTTGAACCTGTATCCTCCGAATACCGTGAATGCGGAAAGGTAGTGGGGGCATTTGTCCCCCCAGTCCTCTATCTGTAACAGTTCAAGACCTTTCTTTGAATTGAGAATCGGATATCCTTCGCCCTTGAGCCTCCTTATCGTATCAACAGCGATCTTTTTCTCTTCTGTCGTAACAGTCAATTCATGCGGGGGCGGTGTCAGGAAGTTGAATATGATTCCATCCATCTTTTCATTGTCTCTGACCACTTTTGCGGTTTCTTCGATATGTTCCAGATTATCCCTTTGGATTACCATGTTGGCGAACACCGAACCTTTGAATTCAAGTTTTTCAAGGTTCTCCATCAGTTTATCGAAAACGCCTTCCTGCCTTATCTCGTCGTGTATCTCCCTCGGACCGTCGAGGCTCACTGAGATCACGTCAGATTCGGTGAATATCTTCCCCGTACCGTTCGTGGTGTATCCGACGTTGTAGTATCCGATCTCCTTGCTCTTTTTTATCAGGTCGCCGAGATCCTTGCCTGAATCCTTCCACATCGTGGGCTCCCCGCCCTCGAAGTATGCTATGCGGGCACCGCTCTTGAAACGGAATTCCATTTCTGAGATGATCTCATCATAAGTCATCTTATTCTTTTCCACGACATCGTTCTGAGTGACGATGTTGCAGTGTTTGCACCTGAGGTTGCATGCGGAATGAATTATCATCGTGTTCACTAAAGGATTTTTACGTCCGAGTTTGGCGAAGATCCACCATTTGGCATAGCCGCAGAACTGAAGCGCAGAGTTCATAATCCACCCAAAGAGTGGAAAATATAAAAAGTCAGGGATTACCTTGAAAATGTAGATATAATGTACAATAATATACATTAATGATTAAATTTAATCAATATCTTCATATCTTACTTATACTTCCCTGGTCTCGATAAGAATGAATTCGGAAAGATATTCACTGAACAAAGAACTTGCACAGATGTTGAAAGGCGGCGTCATCATGGACGTTACAACACCGGAACAGGCGAAGATCGCAGAAGAAGCGGGAGCATGTGCCGTAATGGCATTGGAACGTATTCCTGCAGACATACGTGCTGCAGGTGGCGTCTCCCGGATGAGCGATCCGAGAATGATCAAAGGCATCCAGGCCGCAGTCTCGATACCGGTTATGGCAAAGGTCAGAATAGGTCATTTTGCGGAAGCACAGATACTCCAGGCCATTGAGATAGATTACATCGATGAGAGTGAGGTCCTCTCTCCTGCTGATGATACATATCACATAGACAAGAGGGAATTCGAAGTGCCGTTCGTATGTGGGGCGAAAGACCTCGGAGAAGCACTGAGAAGGATCAACGAAGGTGCGACGATGATACGCACGAAGGGTGAACCGGGAACGGGTGACATCGTTCAGGCTGTACGTCACATGAGAAAACTGAACGCTGAGATACAATCCATCGTCTCAAAAAGAAAGGATGAACTGTATGTTGTTGCGAAGGAACTCCAAGTGCCGTACGAGCTCGTTATGTATGTAAAGGAGAACGGAAGACTTCCGGTCGTCAACTTCGCAGCAGGCGGAATAGCAACACCCGCAGATGCGGCACTGATGATGCAGCTTGGTGCGGAAGGTGTTTTCGTCGGATCCGGAATATTCAAATCCGGAAACCCGAAGAAACGTGCGACCGCGATCGTTAAAGCTGTTACAAATTACAATGACCCAGCCATTATCGCTGAATTGTCTGAAGACCTCGGAGATGCGATGGTCGGAATCAACGAAAATGAAATAAAAACACTGATGGCAGAGCGCGGAATATGATCGGGATACTGGCGCTCCAAGGAGCATTTGCGGAACATTCGAAGATGTTTCGGAACATCGGAAAAGATACATTCGAGATCAGAAAGAAATCCGACCTCGATAAGAGGATCGATGGCATAGTGATACCTGGAGGAGAAAGCACGGTCATCAGGAAACTGCTGATCGAGTTGGGCATGATGGATTCCGTCAGAAAGATAATCGGATCGGGACTTCCTGCGTTCGGCACCTGTGCCGGAGCGATACTTCTGGCGGAAAACGTCGTAGGCGGGGAAACAGGCATAGGAACCATGCCGATTACGGTTCTGAGGAATGCATACGGCAGACAACTCGGCAGTTTCTATGTAGAATCCGAATTCTGCAATGAAAGAATCCCAATGAGATTCATCCGCGCCCCCGTAATAACCGAGATTAATGAAGGAACCGAGGTATTGGCAGAACTTGATGGTAAAATAATCGCCGCGAAAAACGGAAACCAATTGGCCACCGTGTTCCATCCTGAACTCACTGATAATGAGAAAGTGCACAGACTGTTCGCGAGGATGTGCGAATAACCGCACGCAGGCAGGGGCAGATTTATTATTAAGTTCGCAATAACTTAAGATGAGGGTCGTTAAACAATGGCAGAAAAATGGATAAGTGTGGCCGCACCAGCCACCATATCGAACATAGGTCCCGGTTTTGACATTTTCGGAATGGCGTTGGGAAACCCGTTTGATGTAATCGAAGGTCGCAAGATCGAGAAAGGAATCGTAATATCCGAGGTCAGCGGACCCGGAAGCGAGAGCATTCCCACCGACCCTGAGAAGAACTCCGTCAGCATTGCTGCCGCAGAGGTTCTGAGAAGATGTGAAGCGGACTTCGGAATCGAAATAAAGATCAAAAAAGGAATCAGACCGTGCAGTGGCATCGGTTCATCCGGTGCATCGGCAGCCGGAGGTGCATACCTTGCACACTTACTCTGCGGAAAGAAACTGACCGACAACGAAGTGGTTCTTTGCGCAGCAAAGGCGGAAGATGTGACATCGGGCGGATTACACGCAGATAACGTAGCGCCGTGCATACTCGGAGGATTCACCATGATCCGTTCGTATGAACCGTTCGAGGTCATCAGGATAACGCCGCCGAAGGATCTTGGCGTCGTTGTCGCAATGCCTGATGTAATGGTTTCAACGATGGAATCCAGAAAGGTACTTCCGCAGACCGTTTCCGTGAAAGACCTGGTGTTCCACGTCGGAAATGCTTCGTGTCTTGTACACGCAATGGAATCAGGAGACATGGGGTTACTCGGACGTTCCGTAAAGGACGCGGTATTCGAACCGGCAAGGACACACCTCGTACCGTATCTGAAAGAAGCAGAGGCAGTGGCAATGTCATTAGGCGCAAAAGCGTCCTTCCTCGGCGGATCGGGGCCGTGCGTGATATCATTCTTCAGCAAAAAGACCGATAACGGCAATGCAATAGCAGAAGGGATTAAGAAAATGTATTCCGAAAATGGAATGAAATGTGACACATGGGTCACGGAATGGGGAACGGGCTGCAGGAGGCTCTGAGATGGCTGAACACAAAGTAAAATGCTGGGATTGCGGATGTACGGTCGAAGACCAGTACGCGGATACGTGTCCGAAATGTAACGGACTCCTGACGATAGAGATGAATCTCGAACCCCTGATGGGAAAGAAACCGTCAGATCTTCACAATAAACCGATCGGAGTCTGGAGATATTCGGATTTCATGCCAGTGGATATCAAGAACGCAGTGTCGATACAGGAAGGCGGAACGCCCCTGTACAAATGTGACGCACTCGGTGCGGAGATCGGATTGAAGAACCTATGGGTGAAGTACGAAGGTGCGAACCCGACAGGATCATTCAAGGACAGGGGAATGACCGTCGGTGTATCCCATGCTGTCGAGATCGGTGCAAAGATCGTGGGATGCGCTTCCACAGGAAACACATCCGCAAGTCTTGCAGCCTATGCTGCCAAAGCAGGACTGAAATGTGCAGTATTCCTTCCATCAGGAAAAGTGGCTGCAGGAAAACTTGCGCAGGCGATGTTCTTCGGTGCAAAGGTCATTTCCGTAGAAGATGGAAACTTCGACGATGCGTTGAGGATCGCAAGAGACCTTTCCGAAGAGAAATACCTGTACCTGCTGAACTCGATCAACCCGTACAGACCGGAAGGTCAGAAATCAGTCCTTTTCGAAATAATGGACCAGTTGAAATACGATGTGCCAGACCGCATTGTTCTCCCTGTAGGGAACGCAGCGAACATATGGGCTGTGTACAAGGCGATCACAGAACTGAAACAGATCGGATGGATCGATAAGGTCCCGATGCTCACCGGAATTCAGGCGGAAGGTTCAATGCCCGTGACGGAAGCGTTCTCAAAAGGAGAGAAAGACTTCGTACCCGAGGACAAACCGGAAACTGTGGCAACTGCGATACGCATAGGAAACCCTATCAGTGGACGTAAAGCGTTGGCAGCGATATACAACACCAAAGGTTATTCCACATCCGTTACCGATGAAGAGATCTTGGAAGCACAGAGGCTCCTTGGAAGGAAGGAAGGCGTCGGAGTAGAACCGGCAAGTGCCGCATCCATCGCCGGCGTCAGGAAACTCCTGAAAGAGGGAATTATTGACAAGAACGAGCGTGTGGTATGCATATGCACCGGAAATGCTCTGAAGGACCCGGATACGATAATATCGTACTGTGAACCGCCGACCAAGGTGGCGAACGACATCAAAGCAGTAAAGAAAGTGCTGAATTAGAAATCAAACAGTTTCGACTGTTGTTTCTTCTGCTCTTTCATTTCGTCGTCAAAATCAACCGGAGGCGTGTCCTCCGGTGCAGACGTATCACTTGAGGAGCCGACCTGCTGTTTCAGACTCCTTGCCAGTGAATTGCCGATGCCCGGAATGCGCGCGATCTTCTCCGTCTCCATTCTGATTAGATCGTTCTTCCCCTTCACGCCATAGTCGAACAGCAAACGCGCCCTCATCCTTCCGACACCTTTCAATGATACGAGCTCACTCAACTCCGGTTTGACGCCGTATTTGATCCTTATCATCAACGGCCTCACCGTTCTTACGATATCAGGTCTGAATATCAATGCGACCTCGCAGAACGCGTACAGTAACCACTCCATGGACTCTACTTTGGAACGGATGTCACCCGGACCGATTCCCATCATATCCGTTATAGCTTCCTCGTCGAGTTCCTCCATCCATTTCATCGCCAATTCCGCTGTTTTCAGATCCGACAGAAAGAATTCGTACTCGCCATAATCATCCGGCGCGGGAATCAGTAATTTTCCTTCGTATTCGTCAGCAAGCATCTGCAGACGTTCCATGTCCCCCTTCTTCGGGAACAATCCCATTACATCGGGCGTGGATGCGGTCGCATGCAATATGGGGAACATTTCCGTGTCTTCCTTCATTGCCTCGACGGCCTTCTTCAGAATGACCGCAGAGTTTGGATCGATGTACAGGTCGGAAACCCTCTTTCCGAACGGCAACGCCTTCAATCCGTCGGATTCTTCGATCATCATCTCCTCGATAAGGAACTGAACTACACTTTCCACCATTCCTTCGATGCCGTACAGCTGCGACTGAGTTCCGTAGAACGTATCCTTCAGGAAATTGACCACTTCCTCTTCCGAAGTGGCGTCACCGGTCGATATCAGTCCGAGAATGTGGCTTCTCAATACGTTCTCGTTCCCCAGTTTCGATATGACGTCCTCGGAATCGCACATCACATAATCGTACATCAGATGGTCGCGGTCGTCGTCATTCTTTGCTATGAGTATCGCCTCTCCATACGGATCGTACCTCGGACGTCCCGCACGGCCGCACATCTGTTTTATCTCCATCACCGATATCGGAACGTTACCTGCATTGGATTCGAAACGTTTCGTATCCCTTACGATAACTCTTCTGGCAGGGATATTCACACCTGCTGCGAGGGTGGGTGTGGCAACGATGCATTTGATGTTACCTTTTCTGAATTCCTCTTCCACCAGTTTCCTCTGTTTGTACGTAAGTCCCGCATGATGGAATGCCATTCCCGACTTGACGCATGATGACAGTTTCTTTCCTAACGATGTGGATTCCGTTTCTCCCTCGAGTATCGATATCTCTGTATCAGAGAATACAACGGATGAAAGTGCGGACATGTTCTTGGAATACTTCACAGCAAGAGACTCCGTAGAACGTCTGGAGTTGACGAATATCAGACACTGACCTCCGGCTTTCACCGGATCATATACCAAAGACCACATCTCATCCTTTGATGACGGAACCTCGATCGGAGTTCCTCTGTTGAATCTTATCTCGCCGTCGAAGTAAACGCCTTCTCTTAATTCCGTAGGTCTCCAATCATGCCTTATCAGCGTGGCATCCAACCATTCCGCCAGTTCAGCGGCATTCGATATCGTCGCCGAGAGAGCAATGACCTGCATATTCGGATTCCTGATCCTCATCTTCGTCAAAGCGACTTCCAACGTCGGACCGCGGCCCGGGTCGTGTATCATGTGTATCTCATCGGCAATGACAAGACCGACATCGTTCATCCATTGGCTTCCATGCCTCAATAGCGAATCGGCCTTCTCCGACGTTGCCACGATGATATCGGAATCGTTCATCCACCTGTCCTCAGAGTCAAGGTCTCCCGTACTCATGGAAACTTTGAAACCGAGATGTGCCAGATTGTTCAACTCGTCACGCTTTTCAGAGGCCAATGCTTTCAACGGAACAATGTACAGAACCTTCTTTCCGTATGATATGACGGTTTTCAACGCAGCGATGTATCCGATCAGTGATTTCCCTGATGCTGTTGGAACGGCGACAACAAGGTTACGACCTTCCAACGCCTTCGGTATGGCGTCCGCCTGTGGCGGATATAATTCGCCATATCCCTGTTCCTTCAATGCGGATATGACGTCATCGGGAAGATCCAATTCGTCTACGTTCAACTGACCACGTTACCGTTATGCGGATGTATTATTTTATCTGCGTCTATAAATGAAGTTCATAGACTAATGATTTATAGAAGAAGTAACTTAAGACGATGTGATAAATATGACCGAAGCTGAGAAGAAATATGCAGCACCCCTCGACGAGTGGATAGAAGATCAACTCTTCCAATCCACCGAAGAGATCGCTATCCCCGAGAAGAGGATGGACAGGGTCATCGGCCAGGATGATGCCGTAGAGGTCATGAGGACCGCGGCATCACAGAAACGTCACGTTATGCTCATCGGAGAACCGGGAACGGGAAAATCCATGCTGGCCAACTCCATGGTGGACTACCTTCCGCAGGGTGAGCTGGAAGACGTGATATCATACCACAATCCGGAGGACGTCAACGTTCCAAGGATACGTGTGCTTCCCGCAGGGCGCGGAAAGCCGATTGTATCGGAACAGAAGATGATTGCCGCCCAGCAGAGGCAGCAGAAGAACAGCTCGGCCATGACGATAATACTGCTGATCGTAGCACTCAGCGTTGTTGCCGCGGTGTTCCTGAACAGCATCTACTTCATCATGATAGGATTGATGGCTGCGTTACTCATCTATTTCATAATGATGAATCCCAATCAGAGAAGGGATGTCATCATCACACCCAAATTACTGATAAGTCACAACCCAGGAGATCTTCCGCCGTTCATTGATGCGACGGGAGCTCACGCAGGTTCATTACTGGGTGACGTAAGGCATGACCCGTTCCAGTCCGGCGGACTGGAGACGCCGTCACACGACCGTCTGGAAGCTGGTGCAGTGCACAAGGCGTCCAGAGGTGTGCTCTTTATCGATGAGATAAACGTACTCAGAATGGAATCACAGCAGTCACTCCTGACTGCAATGCAGGAGGGAAAGTTATCGATCGTCGGTCAGACCGAGAGGTCAAGCGGAGCACTTGTGAAAAGTGAACCCGTACCGTGCGATTTCGTGCTCGTATGCGCAGGAAACTTGGATGCGATCAAAGGAATGCATCCGGCACTCAGGTCAAGGATCAGAGGATACGGTTACGAGGTGTACATGAAGAACACCATGCCCGACACGGACAAGAACCGCGGCGACCTGATAAGGTTCGTTGCGCAGGAAGTTCGTAAGGACGGAAGGATACCGCACTTCGATAAACATGCTGTAGGAGAGATTCTCAGAGAGGCGCAACGCCGTGCAGGCAAGAAGAATGAACTGACGCTCAGGCTGAGGGAACTCGGCGGATTAATCAGAGCGGCCGGTGACGTTGCTGTGGAGAAGAATGCAAGCCTTGTAACAAAGGACTTCGTCCTCGAAGCGAAGGCAACCGCAAGGTCATTGGAACAGCAGATAGCGGACCGTTACATCGAATCAAGCAAATCATACGCCATGTTCAAAACAGAAGGCGAGGAAGTCGGAATGGTCAACGGACTTGCGGCAATGAACGCAAGCTCGAACATGTCCGAATATTCAGGCATTGTTCTGCCGATAGTTGCTGAAGTAGCACCGTCACAGAACAAGAAGGCCGGACGTATCGTAGCGACAGGTCAACTCGGAACTATCGCCAAGGAAGCTGTTGAAAACATCTCAGCCGTCATCAAAAAATATACGATGACGAATTTGGCGGACAGTGACATACACATCCAGTTCATCGGAACGTACGACGGAGTGGAAGGCGACAGTGCATCGATCACGATCACCACTGCAGTCATATCCGCAATGGAAGGAATCCCGATCAAACAGGATATCGCCATGACCGGAAGCCTCAGCGTACGTGGTAAGGTGTTGCCCGTCGGTGGAGTGACCGCAAAGTTGGAAGCTGCAGCTGCAGCGGGAATAAAACTGGCGCTCATACCGTACGAGAACGGAAAGGATGTCATGATCGAGTCGAAGTACCACGAGACGATGAAGATCATGACCGTCGAGAACCTCCGTGATGTGCTGGAGTACGCACTGGTGGACTGCCCGAAGAAGGCGAAGTATCTTGAAAAGCTGCTTCCGCTCACGACAGACGGCGAATCGACCGCAAAAGTGCTTGAACCGCCGGCGGTCAACGTTGTAAAGAAGGCAGGAGCGAGAAAGATCTCAGCACCTGTGGTCGAAAAGGAGATCGAACCGATCCTGGAAACGACGATGACAGTTGAACACACGGACAGTGTGGAACCGAATCCGCAATAAACATCATCGACGGTCGGAAACGACCGTCATTTTTCACTCCCTGACTTTTAAAACACACTTAGTAAGTCTATTATAACGGCACAATGATTACAATACATGGCTAGCAGAAAAACAACAGCTGTAACAATAGCGTTATTTCTTGTTCTCTCGTCATCGATGGCGATAATGATCAACAACGATTCTAACGTCTCGGGATCAGGTATCAATTACGACGAAAATGGATGGATCAAGATCTCCACTCCGGAACAACTTTCCCAAATTGGGGGGGGGGGAACTTACGGGGCTGATGGAAAAT
>JGI994J12354_10002954_pt1 | contig 16204 bp, 17 predicted proteins | sample IntmicLarv3ML3BL_FD_12354 | JGI IMG/M metagenome (IMG submission 12354) | reverse complement strand
CCTGAAGATCTATTGCTTTTTCTGGTAAAGAAACTGATTCGCTATCATTTGTATTTATATTTGTTCCTAGTTGCTCTGCTTGTAATTTTTCAATTAAATCTTTTTGTTTTTTTCTTACTTCTTTTCCAACAATTTCTGCTTTTTCAACAGCTTTTGCGTAATCTGCTTTAACGGCTCTGTTAATTTCTTCACCAGCAATTTTTCTTTCATTTAACAAGAATTCAATACGTGCAATGTTTTTTTTAAGTGATGAAATTCTATCTGTTTTTTCAACGCTTCCAACAGCTACTTGGAATTTTAAGGCAAATAATTCTGCTCTAGAATCTTCACCAATTTTAATTAACTCATCTGCTGATTTGCTTCTAAGTTCAATCATTTTGTCTTGTTTTTTAGACATTATTCTTCACCTCTCTTAACGATTTTGCAACGTACAGGTAATTTGTGCATAGCGAGGCGTAAAGCTTCACGAGCAATTTCTTCTGAAACACCCGCAACTTCAAACATAAATTGTCCAGTTTTTACAACTGCTACTCATTCTTCAGGAGATCCTTTACCTGATCCCATACGAACTTCTAAAGGTTTTTTAGTTTTTGCAAGATGTGGAAAAATTCTAATTCAAACTTTTCCAAAACGTTTCATATAACGTGTCATTGCGATACGAGCAGATTCAATCTGTCTTGAAGTTATTCAATTACCATCCAGAGACATTAAGCCAAATTCTCCAAAAACAATAAATTTTCCGCCTTTTGCTTTTCCCTCATAACTTACTCTATGTGGTCTACGGTATTTGACTCTTTTTGGCATTAACATATTTACTTAACCTCCTTTGGTGATCTTTCTACTTTTTTATCTGCAATGATTCTATTTTGGTTTGATTTTCCAAAGATCTCTCCGTGGTTAATTCAAACTTTAACACCAATTTGACCATATGTAGTTCTTGCTTCATATAATGCATAATCAATGTCACTTCTTAATGTTGATAAAGGAACTAATCCTTCTAAGTATCCTTCAGAACGTGCCATATCAACTCCGCCCAATCTTCCAGAAACTAAAGTTTTAATTCCTTTCGCTCCTGCTTTAAGCGCTTTTCTTATAGCTAATTTTTGAGCAGTTCTAAATGATGCACGGTTTGAGATTTGTTCACCAATAAATTGTGCAACCAATCGTGCATCAACATCTGGATTTTTAATTTCTATAACATTTATTTTAACTTGTGCATTTTTATCTTTAATAATTTTTTTAACAGATAAAACAATATTTCCAACATTTTTACCTTCTTGTCCAAGAACTATAGCTGGTCTTGATGTGTGAATAAATAAAATGATTTCTTTTTTTGTTCTTTCAATTTCAATTTTTGAAATTGCAGCATTATTCAATAATTTTAAGATAGATTTTCTAATGTTAATGTCTTGATGTAATCATTTTACATATTCATTTTTTTCAGCATATCATCTATCATCTCAAGTTTTGATAACACCAATTCTTAAGGCTTTTGGCGATACTTTTTGTCCCATAATCTATAATTCCTTTCGTTTACTTTTCGTCACTCACAATAACAGTGATGTGGCTAGTTCTTTTTAAAATTTCATAAGCTCTTCCATGAGCTCTAGGTCTAAAACGTTTTAATGTTGGTCCTTCGTTAACAAAAATTGTTTTAATAAATAATTGGTCTGCTTCCATACCGTTATTATTAACAGCATTAGCTACTGCTGAATTTAATAATTTTAATACTGGTTCAGATGATCTTTTTTCTTGATTTTGTAAAATTGCTACAGCTTCTGATATTTTTTTATTTCTGATTGAGTCAGCAACTAGTCTAACTTTTCTTGGCGCAATTCTAATCATTGTTAATTTTGCTTTTGCTTCCATTGTTTAAAAACTCCTCTTAATGATTATTTTTTCTTTTTCTTATCATCGCCATGTCCGCCAAACTTACGAGTTGGAGAAAACTCTCCCAATTTGTGACCAACCATATCTTCTGTAACATAAACTGTAATAAATTCTTTTCCGTTATAAACTCCAAACGTGTGTCCAACAAAATTTGGGAAAATAGTTGATCTTCGTGATCAAGTTTTTATTAGTTCTTTTTTAGTGCCTAATGCTTCTACTTTTTTTAATAAATAATCGTCCACAAATGGAGATTTTTTTAATGATCTAGACATTTTTCTATTTTCCTTTCTTTTTACTTACTTTTCTTCTAATAATTAATTTTGTTGATGCTTTTTTCTTATCACGAGTTTTAACACCAAGAGCTTTTTTGCCTCATGGTGTTAATGGAGCTTTACGCCCAATTGGAGCTCGACCTTCTCCACCACCATGTGGGTGGTCAATAGGGTTCATAACTGAACCACGTACTGTTGGACGAATACCTCTTCAGCGGCTTCTTCCTGCTTTACCTCAATTTATTAGAGAGTATTCTTCATTTCCAACCTCTCCAATTGTGGCATAACATTCAGCAAGAACTTTTCTAACTTCTCCTGATCCTAAACGTAAAGTTACATATTTTCCATCATCATCTTTTCCCAAAATTTGTACTGAACTTCCAGCACTTCGAGCAATTTGCCCACCTTTTCCAGGACGTAATTCAACGTTGTGAACTAGTGTTCCCTCTGGGATATTTTTTAATGGAGCTGCGTTACCAATTTTAATATCTGCATTTTCTGCAGCTATAATTTCTTGGCCTACTTTAAAACCTTTAACAAATAAAATATAACGTTTTTCTCCATCAATATATGTTATTAATGAAATAAATGCGTTTCTATTTGGGTCATACTCTATTGAAGTTATTTTCCCGATGATATCCCTTTTATTTCTTTTAAAATCAATTATACGATATTTTCTTTTATGCCCTCCACCTTTGTGACGGGTTGTAATTTGACCGTGATTATTTCTTCCACCCATTTCATTAATTTTTGATAATAATGATTTTTCTGGTTCAGAAGTTGTAAGGATACTATATTCTATACTGGTCATATTTCTACGACCATTTGTCGTAGGTTTATATTTTTTGATTGGCATAATTATCCTCCTGTTTTTCGCCATTCATTTATAACTTATAAAAATTAATTATAAGTCTGATAAAATGTCTAGTTTTTCTCCTTCTTTTAGAACAATGATCGCTTTTTTAAATGAAGTTTTTTTACCGATATATTTACCTACTCGTTTTTCTTTTCCATCATAATTCATTGTTCTTACATCTTTCACTTTTACTTGAAAAACTTCTTCAAATGTTTTTTTAATATAAGTTTTATTTGCTTTTTTATCAACTATAAATGTGTATGCTCCGTTTTGTTGTCCTACATATGTTTTTTCAGATAACAATGGTTTTTTAATAACATTTGTTATATGCATTATGCATACACCTCCTCAATGCGATTAATTGTTTCTTCTGTTAAAATCAACTTTGTTGCATTCAATAGATCAAATAAATTCATTTTTTGAAAATCTAATGTTTTAACATCTGGAATATTTCCAGCAGATTTAACGACTAATTCTTCGTGTTCTTTTGTAACGATTAGTATTTTTTGATTATCTATATTAATGTTTTTCATAACCTCCAACATCTCTTTAGTTGATGGTTTTGAAAAAATAAATTTGTCTAAAATTACTAAATTTTTTTCTTTAACTTTAAGGCTTAATGCACTTCTAACAGCTAGTTGTCTGATTTTTTTATTTACCGCTTTTTTATAATTAATATTTGGTGTTGGACCAAATACAATTCCTCCACCTTTTCATTGCGGAGCACGGATTGAACCTTGACGAGCACGCCCTGTTCCCTTTTGTTTTCAAGGTTTTCTTCCTCCACCTCGAACTTCAGATCTAGTTTTGGTTTTTCTTGTTCCTTGTCTTAATGCTGCTTGTTGAGAAATAACAGTATCATAAATTGCTTGTTGATGGGGTTCAATACTTCAAATCTTTTTGTTTAAAGTTATTTCTTTAATCATCGTTCCCTTAACATCTAAAATTTGTGCTTTCATGCTAATTATCTCCTTTATTATTAAACATCGCTTGTTGATGGGGCTGAGTCTGATTGTACTTGCTCATCAACATTCTCATCTTTTACATAATTTGTTATTTCTTCAGTATTTATTTTGTTAACTGTTGTGTTTTCAATTTGTTCTGCCTTATCTTCAAGAATTATTTGTGGGTTTATTGCTATATTAGTTTCATTTCTTACTAATAATTTTTGAGCATCTTGTGGTTTAATTCCTTTGACATTTTCTTTTAAAATTACAAATCTTTTCCTTGGACCTGGAATTGATCCTTTAACTAGGACTAAATTTCTATCTGCATCAATTTTTATAATTTCTAAATTTTGGATGGTAACTTTTTCATACCCCATATGCCCTGGCATTTTTTTTGATTTAAAAATTTTATTAATAATAGCACCCATAGAACCAATTCCTCGGTGGTATCCTGAACCATGAGCCATTGGTCCTCTTGAATAGTTATGTCTTTTAATCCCACCAGCAAATCCTTTTCCTTTTGAGACTCCTGTAACGTCGACAAATTCACCAGCTTTAAATACGTCGGCTACATTAATAGTTGCACCAGTTTCGTATCCCGTCATATCTCTGATTTCTTTTACGAAGCGCTTAGGTTCAGAGTTAGCTTTTTTAAAATTACCCATTTCGGGTTTATTTATTAAATTAACTCGCTTATTGACTGTACCAATTTTTAAAGCAGTATAGCCATCTTTTTCCACTGTTTTAACTTGTAAAATCTTATTTGATTCTACAGAAATAACAGTTACTGGAATAAGTTTTCCGTTTTCATTAAAAACTTGCGTCATTTCTAACTTACGTCCTAAGATTCCTTTCATTTGATATTTCCTCCTGAATGTGATAATCATGTATACTTTGTTAAATTATAATTTTATAATTTAATTTCTATGTTTACACCTGATGGTAGTTGAACTCTTTGTAAGATATCCATTGTTTTTGGTGTTGGTTCAATAATTTCAAGTATTCTTTTATGTGTTCTCATTTCAAATTGCTCTCTACTATCTTTATATTTGTGAGTAGCTCTTAAAATGGTAATGATTTGTTTTTCTGTTGGTAAAGGAATTGGTCCACGAACCTTTGCTCCTGTTGATTCTGCAGCTTCAATAATTTTTGAAATTGACTGGTCAACTATTGCGTGATCATAGCCTTTTAACTTTATTTTAATTTTTTGTTGAGCCATTTAGTCCTCCTTGCACGTCGACAACCCCGATTAGTGTGTCGTCATCATGAACACAAAATATACATGCTTTTTGATTATCGCATAGATGAAAATATAATACAAGCAGAAAGTTAAGTTTATTTTTTAAATAAAAAAAATGTGGTTGTGGGTAAATTTAAATGGCTGACTATTTAAGCCATATAATTAAAAAACTTGGTTCCTATAGAATATAGAAATCAAGTTTTAGTTAATTTATAATTAATGTGACAACTTTATGAAGAGTTGTTCGCTGTTATTAATTTGATAATATGACTGTTCCTCTTTAAAATTATAAACATGTTTTGTCAAGTAAAGAATATGTTTTTTTATAGTTTTATTCATATATTATATGGGGTATTATTATATCTAACCATATATCTATTAAAATTATAATAATTAATATAATCATTAATAACTTGTTGTGTTTGATCAAATGTTTGTAAGTTTCGGTTTTTAAACTTGAAAAGAATGTTTCGCATAATGCATTTTCTAATGAATTTCCTGCTCTTAAGCAGGAAATTATAATATTGTGTTTTATAGCATACCTTTTGAAAATGGATGTATATTGAATTCCATTGTCTGAATGAATTATTACTTGATTATTTGGTTTAATAAGTTCATTTTTTTAAAATATCTTTTCATAAACTAATATCATTTTTTGTGATATGTGTTATGCGACAACACATCTACTATACGCTTCTTTTTTAACGCTTAAATAAGCAAATTTTCTATTCCGTATTGAATATAAGAAATATCTATTGCAAAAATAATTAATTTTTGGCGTATAAGTTTCATTTTCTTCAACAATATTTGCGAATCCATTTTTAATATTTTTTTCTTCTTTTGGTTTTTTGCGCTTTTTGTTTAATCTTATAAATGATTTTAACGATAATAGTGTCATAATATCTTCAAATTTTCTTTTGTGAAATTATGAGATTATACTCTAATTCTAAAACAATTTTAATCCTTGGCGCTCCATATATTCCGTTTTGTGATTGATATATTTCTTTGATGTAATTTGCCAATACTAGATCAAATTTAATTTTATATAAAGACTTATCTCGTTTTATTTATTGATAATATGTAGATTTAGTTATACCAAAAATTAAACACATTTTATACACTTGGTATTTTTTCATATTTGAATTTATAGTTTCACAATATTTATAGATGCTTCTTTTATTTTTTAATCCAGCAACTCGTTTAGCTTTTTTAATAAATTAATTTCCATTTCTAAATCTTTAATTTTCTTTTTTAATAAAGTAATTTCTTTATCTTTTGGATCTAATGAATTTATTCTTTTTTCATTTCTATTTTTTGTGAAGTTACCACTGATTTTATAAAGTGATGCTTCTCCATAGATTTCATATTTTAAACAAATTGAACGAGCTGCTGAATAAAATATTTTATATTTATTCGATAATTCTCTTAAAGAGAAATCCTTATTGACGAAATCATCAACAAGTTGTTTTTTCACTTCAGGAATTAATATATTTTTTTTATTTTCTTTTATATTTGACATATAAAAAACCTCCTAAGATAGTTATATATTATAATAAATGTTTTATTATAAAAGACTATACTTAAGAGATTATAGTCAAATTATCAGACTTGATGATGCATATTCAATTAAAAATAAATAATCAGTCCACCATTAATTATGAAAAATTGCATATGATTGATATTCTAGAAATGTTGTTGCATTCACTCTATAAAAGCGAAGACACTAAAACAATTTTATGGGAAGTTAAAAAAATTATGATTATCTACAATTAAATAAAATCATAAAACGATATTATAACAAACTATGAATGTATTAATGTTTTAAAAATCGTCAATAATTTTGTTACTGAAACTTTAAACAGATAAGTTAAAAATCACCAATTTTTTTTCGCTTATAAAAATAGTTCCAATTCAGTAAAAAAGTTCTATGAAAAATTTAATGAATTTATAATTGTTAAGTCCAAAATATTAATTATAATATAAAAATAAAACAAAGATTAGTAATTTAATCTTTGTTCACTTAAAGTTATTATTCTGATATTTCTATTAAGTAGCAGAGCTCTTGTAAATATAAAGTTTTGTCTTGTAGCGCCTAATAAATCTCTTTCACTAAACAAAAGGCCTAGATCATTATGCACATAAATTCCAAAGTAATATAAAGATAATTGATATGTTGTTCTAATAAAATTTTGATTTAATGGAGAAACATCAATTAAATTAAATCCTCCAGTTCCAGCAATGGTATTTTTTTTGAAATTGTAAAGATACCGCCTCTCAACCACCATCTGAATTTAGATTGGTTCCATCAATTCCTACACTACCAAATCAATGAGAAAAATCATTTGTTTGACCACTCTCTATTTGAAGAATTGATCTAATCATTTGTGCTCGGTGAACTATATATTGAGAATTTTCAATAGCATTGGTTATTCCACCTCTTAAATTAAATCGCCTTGAAAAATTTCTTCCGGATAAATTTCAATTTCCTGAATTTTGTGAAATAGAAGAGAAATTAAAAATGTTTTCATCTAAAAAATTATACTCAAAACTACCCATATAAATTATTTCTCTATGAAATCTTCCTAATAATGATTGTGCTCCGTCTTGATATAAATTTACATCTATTGAATAAAAGTGCTGAATTGCCGCTAAAGCAATACGAATATTTTCTGCAAATGTCAATGATGTAACTGTATCCAGCCTATTTAATGAATCAGCAACTGTTAATGTCAAAGGGGCATAAATTGATGGAAGTAATAATTGATTAGTACCATTAATAATTAATGCAATATTACTCAACATAGCTGAACCAAATTTTACAATTGCATTAGCACTTGTTGTAAAACCTGAATATGTGGTGATAAATTCATTTACTTTATCTGCAAAGCTATCATCTAAGTCCTCATTAAATTCATCAATATAATCGCTTAGATTCTAGCGCGAGCTTCTTGTATGATTTCTGAAGTTGTAGCCAGATTCTCTCCAAAGCCCATATCAACTCCTCAAACTAAGTTAACAGCTTGAAATAATGTTTCATTAGTTTCTTTAAGATGTGCTCTTGTAAACTTACTTTCTCTTAAATTTCAATTTTGTTGCTGAACAACATTATTTTGAAAAAATTCATCCGCTCACACTAATGAATTTTCTTCAACAATATTTGTGTCTCTTTAAACTTGAACAGTTACTAAATCTAAATCATATTCATTCTAAACTCACTAAAAATTATTAAGAATAATTGATCCTAATCCATTAACGTTGTCATCTATAGAACTGGCAAGGTTATTTGAAATATATCATTCATCAGTTGTGGTGTTTTGAATAAAATTTCTTGATGAAGAAGTTAAAATTTGAGCAGCATTAAAATCAGATCCTAAAAATCTGCTCCATCAGATAAAAGATTTTCTAAGACTTGTCTTAATTCGGTTTCTTCTGTTATTATGAATGTTGCATTATTTGAAATTGTAAAACAATATCCTGCAGCCGTATATGTTATGTTTAAAGAAAAATCAAAAGATATATTTTGAGAACTTTTCAAAAGAAATCAATATCTTGTGGTAATTTTCTTGTTTTTATGTTAGTAACTTAACTTTGAGACTATCCAAGAAACTCGGGTGTCCTAATGATTATCTTTTAATTTTTTCTAAAAAAGTTTAAAGTTATTACAATTATCTAAAAAAAACTAACTTCATTTCTTGAATATATTTTATTTAATTTTAAAACATAAGTGCGAGAATTTCATTAAATCTATTAACTAAATAATCATCTCACGTAATATTTAAGTCAAATAATTCACCATTAGTTGTAACTTCAAGCATTGGTGTTAGATATGTTCCAAAATAATCTTCTTCAAAAATAACATCAAGAACTTCAACAAATCCTGGAGTATATGCGACAGCATCTACATTTCTTCATTGCGACTCTCATCTAAACATAAAATTAATAAATTTATATGTTAATTCTAAATTTCTTGAATTACTACTTATAGCAATCTGATCTGCTCATATATTAGTAGATTCTCTTCTTCTATCTTCGACAGGAATATTTTCTTGGTCTGCTACTTCAGCATAAGGAATTGCTACAAAGACATTTGGATTTGTAGATATTCTTTGTTGTGAGTTTATAGAAAATGGTTCTGGCTCATAATAATCACCTAAAGAATAAACTATGTCTCCATTATACATCACAGCAATATCAAATTGTCTTTCAGCGGCAATTGAAATTAAATCATCTCCATAAATTCCAACATTATTTCTTGTTAATAAAGTGCTTAATGCTTCTGCTGCTGCATCTATTTCAGCTCTTGCATTAACTGATGATGATATTTGAACATTTCCAAATAGTTTTTGAAAAGCATACATAAAAACATTTCTTGGATCATTGTTTAACGCTAATACAAAACCAGCTTCAGCAGCCTCTCATAAAATGCTTCAAGATAGATTATGAACATCAATACCTTCAATTGCATTTTCATCTAAAATAAGGTTTCTTTGGTTTAATCATGAAATTAATGCCTGGTTTTCTTTGTTAAAAACTATTCTAACATCACCATGGAATCATGGTAATGAAAAATATGTTAAATCATAAGTACCTTCATCTGGAATCTCTACCTTAATTTGTTGTAATTTTTCTGTTAAATTTGGAGAGATATTCAAATTACTTGGTACACCATCTTCGTTAAATGTAGGTTCGTTAAATTCTCCGTATGGAGTAATTTTCATTGTTTCATGACCTTCGATTTCACGATTTAGCATCTCTCAATCAATTTGGTTTAAAAAACCTTCTTGTGCTAGTCTTCGTATCATATAGTCACTTGGAATCATAATATCATAGTTAAAAATAAGATTTCGGTTATACAAACTTTCATTTGAATCATATTGTTGGTAGTTTATTCTAACACCAAATTCTCTTTCAAATTCATTAATTAAGGATATATCTATATAATTTCCTCAATTTCCAACAACCAAATCAAATGTACTTATTAGCATATAAGCTGTTGTAATTAATGCAAAAGAACTTGTTAGTAATGTTGCTAAACCGATTTTTTTTCAATTTCTTGTTATTCAACCTTTATTTTTAATCTTGCTAATGTCATCTTTCCCATCACTTGAAATAGGAAAAAATTTTGCTTTTTTATTATTGATATCTTCATAAATTTTTTCAAGTTTTGCCTGATTTTTTTTCATCTTATTTTCAATATCTGATTTCATATTTTCAAATTGAACTTGTTTTTTATTAGTTAAAATTTCTTTTAAAGTTCTGTTTTTAGAAGATAATTTTAAAATTTTTTTATCCAGTTTATATGTAAAAGAAACTGTTTGAAAAATCTTTGCTTTAGCTTCTTGCAATTGTTTATAGTTATTTACAAGTTTTGTTGCAATATTTTTTTTATAATCTTCTAATTTTAAAATAATATTTTGGAGTCTTGCTTGGTTTCTCCCTTTAGCTAAGTTTGTTTTATCAATATTAAGTTTTGTGATAAGTTTTTTGTATTTTAATTCTTCTTTTTGAGTTAAATTTTGATTTTGTTGTATTTCTGTTTGTAACTCGCGGATTTGGTTTTCCATTTCTGAAATACGATTTTTATCAACTTCATTACGATTGTTTATTCAAGCTATTTCTGCTTCATACTTTACAATTCTTTTATTTAATTTATCAATAATTTGTATATTTTTTTTATTTTTTTTAGCATTTGTAGATGAAGCAATTTTTTCTTCAAATTGTTTTTTCTTTTCATTTAATTTTTTAAAGACTAAAAAATATTTTTCTTCACGTTTAATTTCGTTTTTAATTAATTCTTGTTTTCATTGTAACTTTGAAATTTTTATATCTGTGTTTTTATTTTCTAATCTTTTAACTTTTGATTGTAAAATTTTATATTTTATTAGTTTAATTAAATTATGCGATTTAACAATGATTGTATTTGTTATTAAACTATTTGTTAAATAAGCTATTTCTGCATTGATCTTCGCAATTTGTTTAATTTTATATTCACCTTTTTTTATTTTAATTTTTGTTTCTTCAATATGCTGACGAGTAATTTTTACTCCGTTTCAAATTATAAATAACAAAACAATTACAGAAACCAATAATGTTCCAAAAGCATTAATAAATGGTTGAAGTCTTCTTTGCGTATAAATAAAGGTTGAAATATTTGTTTGTGGCCCTCCTGTAAAATAACTAATAATAAAATCATCAAAACTCATTGCAAAACATATTCCAGCAGCAGTAATAATTGATGGTATTAACAGTGGAAAAACCACTTTAAAAAAAGTTTGATGCGGGGTTGCTCCCAAATCTTTTGAAGCTTGAATAATGTTTTTATCAACACGCATCATAAACGGTAAAACAGTAATAATAACGTATGGTACATTAAATGAAATATGTGCTGCTAATAATGTTATTGTTCCAAAACGTATCCCAGCTAATACAAAAAAAATCATTAAACCTATAGCTGTAATAACTTCAGCATTAACTATCGGAATGTTTGCAATTCTCACTCATCTATTTCGAGTTTTTTGTTTAATTCTTGTTAGTCCTGTACAAGCCATAACACCAATAAAAAGTGAAATAATAGTTGAGGTTGTGGCAATAAAAATTGAGGTTACAATTGATCTAATCATCGGAGTATTGTTAATTAATAACTCTGTATATCAATCTAAAGTAAAACCATGTCATGTTAATAATGATGTACTATCATTAAATGAAAATACCATCATTACAAAAATGGGAACATAAATAAATAACATAATTAACGCGAAGTAACTACTTTTGATGAATCTTTTCATTTTTTCGATCCTTTCGTTTCAAATTTTCTAGATAAAAAATTCATAAGTCCCATCACAGCAAATAATAATATAGCTAAAAAAGCAGCGATTGTAGCTCCAAAACCAAAATCTGTACCTCTAAAGAAGAAAGATTCAATAATGGTTGGAATCAAAACAATTCTTCCATCACCCATATATTGCACAACCAACAAGCTAGTAGCTGATTGAACAAAAACAAGAATAAAAGCAGTAAACACTCCTGGTAAAGATTGTCTAAAAATTACATGTCAAAAAGCCTGTGTTTTGCTTGCTTTTAAATCAAGAGCAGCTGTATAAAGATTTTTATCAGTTCTTTCCAAAGCGTTATATATTGGAGAGATTGCAAATGGTAAAAATAAATATATCATACCAATAATAATTGCAAATTGTGTTCCTAAAAAATTATTTGACAACAATGCAAATAAACTTCGCAAACCAATTGTTTTTAAAATCATGCTAATTCATATTGGCATTGTTAATAAAACTCATAAATTTCTTGCTGCAAATTTTGATTTCATTACACTTAAAGTATGTGCAATTGGAAATGCTATAAAAATTGTTAAAATACTGGCAATAAATGCGTATAAAATAGTAAAACCAATAGACAACATAATAGGAACGCTTGTAAATAATCTAAAAAAATTATCAAAAGTAATTTCAAATTGGAAACTGTTTCCTGTTGGGTTAACAACAGCAAATATTAATATTCCTACTAGTGGTAAGACTACTAGAACTATCATTACAAAAATAAATGGTGCTAAAATTGGTCAAATTTTCCCTGAGAAATATTTTTTAAATTTTGATTTAGATAAATTTTGATTTAATTCTTTGTTATTAAGCGGTTGTTCTTTTTTATCAGACTCAATTTGTTCAATAATCTCTTCAGCACTGATATCTTCATTAATCTCTTCTTGATTTAGTTTTGATTTAATTTGATCTTTTTTCATTATTCATCGATTTCTTTCCACATAACATGAATATCATCTTTTTCTCATTTAACAGCAACTTTTGAATTAAAATCATAAAAATCTGTTGTGTGAGCAATGAATAATCTTTTATCAGTACGAATTGATATTTCATAATGAACACCCTTAAAAATAACATTTTCAACAATTCCATCAAAAAAACCTTTTTTTTGACTAACAATTTCAATATCTTCTGGTCTTAAAATAAGATCAATATTTTTTTGGTTTTCACCAAAACCTTTATCTGTACAGTCAAAAACTTTTTCGTCAAAAGATACTTTTAAATCTTTTTCAAAAACGGCATCTTCAATTAAATTTGCTGTACCTATAAAATTTGCAACTCATTTATTTTCTGGCTCATTATAAACTTCTTTTGGAGTTCCAATTTGTTGGATAATCCCTTCTTTTATAACAACCATTCTATCACTTAATGTTAAAGCCTCTTCTTGATCATGTGTAACTAAAATAAAAGTTATTCCAATTTCTTCTTGTAAATTTTTTAATTCTTCTTGCATTTTTTTACGTAATTGTACGTCAAGAGCAGACATTGGTTCATCTAATAATAAAATTCGTGGTTTTAAAATTAATGCTCTTGCAATCGCCACACGTTGCATTTGTCCGCCAGATAATTCATTAATTCTTTTGTGCTCGTGGCCTTCTAATTGTAATTTTTTAATGTATTCGATAACTTCTTTTCTTATTAAATCTTCTTTTTGTTTTTTAATTCTTAATCCATAAGCTATATTGTCATATACATCATAGTGTGGGAATAATGCATAATTTTGAAAAATTGTATTAATTTGACGTTTGTTTGGTGGGATTGGAGCTAAATCTTTTCCTTCGAATAAAATTTCACCAAAATCTGGTTTTTCTCGTCCTCCAATTAAGTTTAAAATAGTTGATTTACCACACCCAGATGGTCCCAAAAGCGTAATAAATTCCCCTTCTTTGACATTAAAACTTACATCCTTTAAAACAACTTTTCCTTCATAAGATTTTGTAATGTTACGAATTTCAAGTATATTCTTATTTAAATTCATAAGCTTTCTCCTTTGAAAGTTAAATTATATTAAATTTTAACGCGTAATTTTGATTACGCACATATGGACATTTGTTCAGTTTCTAACATCTTTTCAATTCACTCAATGCGAAAAATAATAACATCTAAATATTCTGCTATTAAATATTGTTTAAAATTCAAAAAACAGCATATTTTCATTATTACTTCCTCCTAATATGTGATTTACTCATAAGTATTATTATAATTACATTCTGTTTTTATTCAATAGTTTTAAAAATTTTATTATTTTTAATAATCAATAACTTATCATTAGTTAACAAATAAAAATGTTTCTTATACTTATACAAGTTATTTGATGTTTTTTATTAAAAAAAAATACATAAAAAAAACATCAAAATTTACTATACTTATTTAAAAAAAATTAATAATAAATAATGAAATGTATTAAAGAAAAAATAAAAATTTAAAAATATTTCTTTCAAAATAAAAAAAATCTGATAAATTAGATTCTAATACAACTTCATCTGTTAACAGATAGACACAAAATTAACAAATCATAATAGCCAATAAATAAAAAGTAAAATCTAATCTAATGTCTTTAAAAGATTAAAATGAAAATTTATAAAACTACTACCATCAACCTCTTCAAAAGTCATTACAAGATTGTCATTTATTATTGGTGAACTTGGTGTTTATCTGCTTGAAAAAAATAATAGTTTGAGCATCTTCGTCAATCAAAAAATCATCTTCTCTTCCAATAAAATAATAAAAATTTTTAATATATTCAAATGATTCAAAAACTTTTATAATTAAAAACGAATTTGGAACGTAATTTCTTCTTTCTGCAATATGTGATGGAAATAATAAATAATATAGTCATCCTGTACCATCAACCATGACTTTCCAATCAAAAAGGTATATTTTCGGTGGGTTTTTTATCAAAAATTATAAAAGAATAAATGTTTTCATGTTGTTCTACAGTAATAAATATTCGTTTTTTATATCTTCATAATCATAAACAACTGCACTGAAACCTGATTTAATGAGATGGTGTTTTATATCTTCTAATGAATAGTTTGTTTCAAAAGGTAATTCATTAAATATTCCAAATTGGCGTGTATGCTCAAAAGGTAATTCAAAAAAATACTTACATAAAAATCTCTACACATTTAATTCGTTTATGATTACAAGCAATTAGTGATGTTGCTCCAATTAATAAAATAGAACTTATTATTAACGATTTGATTATTAATAAAAACTTATTTTTAATTTTTCACATAAGCTATGCTCTTTTTTAGTTTTATTATTTAAAAATATACAACTCCACCTCTCATGACTACTGATTCATGCAAAATAACATTATTATTCTATATTGTATCTCAACCGTAATGAGCTTAAAAATAGTAGTTTGATCGGGCATTTATAAAAAAGGTGTTCTTACAGTTCTTTGAACTCTTGTAATTACAACGACATAATTGATTTTATCATCACTAATTAATTTTTCCAACATTATTTTTTTCATACTTTAATAAAAAATACTTATGTAACAATAAAAAAGGTGTAAAATTTATTTAGAGGGAATTAGTGTGTATTATTTAAATATTGTTAAAAATAACAAAATCTAAAATAGAGTTTATTATATTTTAGATTTAGAAAGGAATAACAATGAAAAAAATCAGCTTAACAACAGTTGGTTTATTATCAATTGTTCCATTTTTAAAAGTATACTCTTTTTTTAATTCATCACAATCAAATATAACTGAAATTAAACAATCAAATAATTTTATTGCATATAAAAGCGAAGTATCTCAAACAAAATATATTAATATGAATGGATATTACTTTGATACAGAACACAGACTTTATATTAATTCAACAAAAGATACAATTTTACCAAGTGTTCCCAAAATTGATGATTTCTTGATAGGAAAAGTAGATAAAGAAAAATGATATTATCATCAATTTGGGTGGGGAGATTAGTTTAAATGTACTAGATTATGCCTCTAATAAAGAAGATTTTTTAAATCAATATGACTTCTTAACTTTATCATATCTATATAATTCAAATTTATGAAATGGAAAAGACAAATAAACTTATGAACCAAAAGATGAACAACCATATAAATTTAATTACTATAATTTGACATTATCAAACAGTAATAAAGCAACAGAAATATTTTATCATACAGATACAAGCCATAGTTCTAATG
>JGI994J12354_10002953_pt1 | contig 16204 bp, 16 predicted proteins | sample IntmicLarv3ML3BL_FD_12354 | JGI IMG/M metagenome (IMG submission 12354) | reverse complement strand
CTGCATGCACATTTCCGGGTCATCGACCTCAATGTGGATGAAGACCGCGTCCCGCCATTTTTTATTGACCTGATCGGGCGCGTCATGAATTTCAGGCTGTTTGCTTAAAGAAAATTCACATGGCACAAAAACGAACCTGCCGCACATTTTGCAGCAGGTTCGTTCTTTATTATATGATAAGGGTTGTGCCGCACCATTTTGAGCTTTAATAACTTCAGTGCGGACTAAAACCACATCCAGATCCAGCCGAAGAGGAAAATAAACCGAATCCAGTTCCAAAGGTTTGATTCGTACGCTGTACGGAAGATGGTTTTTGCGGGCGGGTCGTCTTTGTAATCCGTATAACCATCCGCATAGCTGTCGCCGCAGCCGGCGCAGGTATGTGTGGTATAGCCCTGCGCATCCGGCGATGCCGGGGTAACCACCTCGGTATAGGTATGTGCGTGATTCGGGTCCAAGGTGATGGTTTTTGTGCGGCGGTGATTGATACCAAAGCTGTAAGGACGGCCGTTGGCAGGGTAATAGTAGTACGTTGCGCAGAACTGATACTGCCCGGGCGGCAGATAATACCCCGGGGCGCCTTCCGCCGCGGTCACCGTAAACGTTGTTTCGTTTTCCGTTTCGCTCATCAACTGCCAGCGCAGCTGCCCCAGCGGGCGAACATACCAGTCCGTCGTCAACTCTCCGCCGGGCGCATAATCTGACGGAACAAAGGTGAGTGTGATGCCAGGCGCATTGGTCCCGGTGCTTTGCATAAAACCGCTTTCGGGATAATCGCCGGGGTAATCCGGCGGGAACGGGAGCTCCACCCAATCTGTTTCGCCGGAAGGATAGTACCGCTCCCACCGCAATCCATCCCTATAGTAAATATCGCATGAAAACCGATACATATCCGGTTCCATGCCAAGACGAGCCGAGGTGTGCACGTAATCCGCCAAACACAAGGTCTGCGCCGGGGTATAGGGGCCTTCCGCCGCCAGGGAAAACGATATCCAGGCACCCGATATACCAAAACGGGAAAAATACCAGTCATACCGCAATTGAACGGCATCCGCCAGCTCCGGCGGCGGTTCGCAGGTGATGGTAGGGTAGCCGTTTTCGTCTGCGCCCACCACGATGCGCGGAGGCGTTTTTGCCGCGTTTGCCGCAACCGGCATTGCCCCTGCCAGCAGCACGGCAGCCAGCAAAATCGAACATATCCGCTTAATATGTTGGTTCATCGTCGTTCCCCCTCAAAGTGATATCGCAAATGAACTATATAACCATTATATCAGAGCGGGCGGCGCGTTGTCAACCGCAAGGCCCATGTTTTGCATGCAAAAAGAAAAACGCACCTGCAAATGCAAGTGCGCGATCTGTGAGCGGACACGTGTCCGCGTGTAATGATCCGCTAAAAAAGATGCAACTCGCTTACAAGCTATCTTACCATATCTTCACGAAGAAAGCAAGTCTTTTTTGATGTGTTCGCAATGCTTGTTTGCAATCAGTGAATTATCACGACGTCACAAAATCGAAGAGCAAATGATACAACGTGATGGATTCCTTGTCCAGAACACGTATATGCCGAGATTTGTATTGAGCATCTCTGCTTGTTATGTCCCTAACCATATCCAAGTGTGGTTTAGTAGCGCTTATAGCTTTTTTCAGCTCATCTGCGATTTCTGTTGTTTTGCCTGATAGGATATACCCTATCATGGTTGAGACAGTTGATCTTGATCCGTACCGGCCACTTATGTAGTGCTTCACTCCAGTATCCACATATCTCTGTATATGGGAATTGTCATGGTCATATAAGTTTTTACATTCTGCACCAAAATAGCTATTGCATATATCCCATTCTCTAAAGCAGAAATCAATGGTTGGAGGACTTCCTTGCGGGAAAGCCATTGTATCATCTTCGTGTTGAGTAACAGGCGCTAACCTCACCCTTATTCTGCTCGCCCTGTTTTCGGAATGCCAACGTCTGCATAAGCGAATATGCCATTCTTCTGTTATATTGTTTTCTCTCATGCTAGTGGTAACGATATTATCTGCTTTCAAATCATCGTAGCTGAGCCACATGACCGCTAAAATCTCAATAATACCACTACGCCCCAATTTTTTTGCCAAATCAGCAGGCATAGGGTTGGAGAATTGAATGCTTCTGATACTACTCATTTTCATTCCTCCAAGCTCTCATAATATCTGAATAAAGATCGTCAGCATCCCTACAAGCAGCAGAATAATTCCAGTATCTCATTTGATTTGGCTTAATGATGCAGATGCGATTCTCATTATAGATCCTTGCATTTCGTTTTATGAACACGCTCCCTGAACGGGATTCTACTAGCTGCCTATCTAGTTCTTCAAGAAGACCATTCATTTTTTCATCCGAATAGTTGAATACAGAATCTTGTTGTGATGAAGCAGCTAAATTTAAATCCGCAATCAACAGAGATGCCTCCCCGCGGTAAATACTACAAGAAAGCCCTACTGCCGACCCTAACGAATTACGCAAAATTTCTTTTAACGTTTTTATATATTGATGAAGCATATCATCGACAGGTTGTTGCAACGCGATTGACTTCCCTTTTTTACTGAAGTAATCATACACACAATCTATCGCGTCCATTATCAATGGTATTTCATAAGGGCGCAAACTATATTGACGATATGCAAATTCATCTATTAAAGAAGGTTCTCCTCCGCTTCGAAAAACTAATTCAAACAAATCAACTGCTTCACTGACGCCAGCTTCAGTTGGCTGCGGGAAAGGTGTTGCTAATAAATCGCCAAACTCAACTCAAGTTCGTCTCTTTCTACTAGCCAACGCCGATTGGTCATTAGTTGATAATAGGAGAATACTTTAGAGGAAATAATTAAGCAGAAGAATTTCAGAATATCGCTGTCACCATGTATCCCTGCCAAACTATGATTGAAAACAGCATCGAAGCCAAGAACATCCGCAAGAAATTTTGCGTTTTTGTGACTTTGCTTGATGATCAAGTGAGGTGCTTTAAAAATCCTTCGACATTTCTTAACTATGCATTCAAAGTCCTCGAAGTCAACACGAGGCAACTCATCTTCTAAAAGGTTGCCTGGAATAAAAGGCTTTGCCTCAATTAGCGGCTGATCCCAAAAATCCCGGCATTTCTTCTTCTTATTGCCCCTTTTAAATCCTTCGGCATAATCCATGCCGTGTTCGTCAAGAATGGATTGGAAGGTAGCATATCTTGACTTCATAGAATTTATCAAATCCAGATCGCGTGGACCGCCCCACATCGCAATTTTCCATATCAAATCATCGCTGCTTAATTCTACAGGGATTCTGCAAATATCATTTGGCTCTATTAAGAAGCCTTTTCGATCTTCAACGGTATGCAGCGGCTTGGGCGTGCAATAAAAAATCGTGCTGTGGTTATTCGATTTATGTGCTCGATAAACAACACCAACCGCTGGTCCTATCGCGTGCTCAAATAGCACTTTACGGAAAACTGAGTAGTTTATGATTACAGAAACATCGCATTTTTCAAAAAACCTTTTCCTATATTCTGTTGATGTAGGGGAACGATTAAAAAGAAACCCCTTGCTCGGCAGCAGGAAACAAATAACCCCATTGGGACAAACATCGGTAGCTCGCCAGGTAAACGCTTGTGCAATCTGCTTGTCCCCAATAACTTGTTTTGTATCGCGAATATATTCGGCTGCCTTTATCGACATTTTACTTGCCCAGGGAGGATTTCCAATTGCGATATCATAGTCTTTCGTTTCCCAATCATTTCCTCGTTCAAAGAAATCATTATGAAATAGGTTGAAATGCAATAACCTTGGAAAATGAAGCTCATTCCAAATTGCTCTTGGTTCAAGAAAATCGCACATAACCAAGCTTAGGCTAAAGGAAGCAATTCGAATTGATTCTTCGTTGCAATCAATTCCATAAATACATGTTCGCAGAATTTCTTCTAACATAAAAGGCGGAATGCTCTCTGCGTTATTGCTATGCATCCACCTGCCAACCAAGCGTCTATATGCTTCCACAAGGAAAATTCCAGAGCCGCAAGCAGGATCAAGTATTTTTTGGGGAGCGTAGGATCCCTCCCACGACAACACTTCATCCATTAGCATTTCCACCAAGTGGAACGGCGTATAGTAAGTACCTTTTTCCTTTTTAGGATCCGCATCTGCAAGGTGGAAAAACAACTCATAAATGCTGCTTATGAGGTGAATAGGGATAACGTTAAATGAATACAGTGGCCACATTACCATTTGCCTGCTGGCAAGGTCACTATCACCCAAGATAAATAGACGCAATTCATTTAAATCTTCTTGTGTGATAACTCCTATTTCCTGATCAATCAACGGAAACATATCTCCATTAAACTTCTCTTCCAAATGACGGAATAAGGCATACGTTGCATTTTTATCGATCAGAACGTCCGTATATCTCGTTGCCCCAACTTGGAAAGAGCTGAAGAAATCCGCAGGGAACACAGTGTTTCCCCCTGAATCCGTTCTTTCTTCAAGATACTTAATAAGGATAGAGCGCCCAAGTAAAGCATGCACAATTTTTGACTGGCTTTGCTCATCTATGCTCTTATTTTCTTTTCTGTTCCTAACATTGTTCAACAAGGTTTTTCGAATCACTTTTAAATTTGACATTAACGTTGAGTCTACTCGTGTTTTCACATTGAAGCGCGCAGCATTTTTTCTCCAAAACTCTCCTGTTTCGATTTTTGTTCTGTGATATTGAAGCAGCTTCCGCTGCGCCTCCAGTTTATTAAGTAATGAAATCTCTTCAAATAAGACCGTTGGAGAATCATAACGGCCATCTTTGTCTTGTTGAGGTTTAGCATAATTATTATAAATTAAGAGCTGATCCGGGAGAACAACAAAAAGCAAAGGCGCTTCACCTGTATTCCATGCATAACGATGCAACTCTGCAATTTTTCCGGAATCGTATGCGTCCATTGAAGAAAAATATATCAGCGGAATTCGGGGTGTATTCTCTGAATCGCGAAGAAAAAAGACCGCGTCCAACCGAAGCTTCTCTTTTACTTGGGTGAAAAAGTAGCGTTGAAAAGTGGTCATGCTTTCGCTTTCCGTGGTAGCCAGGCCATTGTTAGCGGTCATATCAAGCGCCTGAAAAATGCTTCCAAGCTGATTAATCACGAACCTTTCCTCCCATCTCTCTTAAATAGTTGATCAGATTCAGCCTCAACTCCGGCTTCAGCCACATCTGAAAATCCATCGCAATATTGGGATGCGCAAACGTGCCGCCGCCTTTGCCTTGCTTTGACATAAGTCCAGTCGCCTTTGTCTTTGAGATCCACTGCTTTGGTGTCACCGTAACCGACGGTGCTTTCATCGCTTCAAGCAACACCACGCATTCACGCTCATCGAACTCTGGGTTGTTTTTGTTTTCCCACATTTCCAAAAACTCCAGCGTGTTTCTGCTGCGCATCCAACTCTGGATCACATAGCTTGGTGCCTCAGAATTTTCTTCGCGTGCCAAATCAGCGAGAGAAACATACTGGTTTTCAGGCGGCCTTCCACGTAGATATAAATCAATAGTCTGCCTGCATCCTTTTGATGTGCTAAAATCAAGCACATCTTTTTCTTGGGTGTTATCGTACAGCCTTTTTAAAAAGCTGTCAGCACTTTCTTGATCCAGGATTCCTTTGTCAATCAAGCGCTTGACAGTTCTTTCATGGGAAATGAAATAAGCCCAATAGGCTTCAGCCGTTTCCATCTCTGATACACCCACCTTCCCTTGTACCATTATAGCATATGGCTATGCTCTTTGCAATCCCTTTTTACATCGCCTGTATGCCGAACGATTGGGTGGATTTCATCACAAATATGATCTCAGAGTTGCCGATTTCAACGGTTTCAACTGCGTCTCGAATGGATTCTTCGTCAAAGATCTCCAGACCCAGTTGCTCGCAGATAATCTCCTGGACTTCATCGTCCGACACTGTAACCGCGTTGGAGCAAATCGCTCGCTTCCCTTTTTCAACCTTGTCGGCGCACCGCCAAACCACCTCGCCGGATGGCCGGGTGATCCTACGATAGTTTTTCCCGCATTCGCCGCAAATCAAAAGACCGCTCAATACATTATGCGAATTGTACCGGGCGGTCTTTCTTGTTCTGTTGTCGGGATCCAGATTTGTTCGGCGCTCCTTTTTAATCTGTGCCTCCCAAAAGCAATCTTCGGATATGATGAGAGGAACGTATTTGCCATTGGAGAGGATGTTATCCACAGTGGCTCTCGCCCAAACAGACTTGCCTGTGGGAGAGGGAATGCTTCGCTCTTTCAGGACATCCACGATTCCACCCAAGCTCTTGCCTTGCAGGTAGAGATCGTAAATTTGTCTTACCGCAGCCGCCTGCTCCTGGTTAATGGCGATAGCGCCAGACTCATGCCTGGTATATCCGTAAGGGGTTCTCATGGGATTTCCTTTCTAACCATATGTATTATTATGTTTTGCAAAGAACGACGGCTGCATAAAACCCGCATATTCTTGGGTTTCACATGGCCGTTTTCTGCGCTTATTATCTTTTGCGGAGGTTATTTTCCCTTGTTTTGCGCTGGAAATGGTATTTTGAGGGTAAAAAAACAAGCAAACCTGCTTATTCTTGGCTTCAAAAGCCTTGAAAAACAGGTTTGTCTAGTATGGAATGGTTAGCCGAAAAAGATGCATACGAGCAACCATTACTCCGCGGCAACCTCAACCACATTTTGCACGTCAGGTGGAAACTCCACCAACTTCCGATATAGCGTCGCTCCCGCTTTCATGCCTAGCTCGAAATAGAACTCGCTCATATCTCCTAGATGTCCAAAGCAAGCGTTCACGATTTGCTCGTGCAATTGTGGTTCCAGTGCAAGGGCGTTGAGTCCTTCTAAAAATGTTTTTTCCGACTCCCGCAGTCTTTGTTCGTATGTTCCTGTGTTGACTTCCTCGGCGGATGTCCCATGAAGCAGCAAGTTTGACAATACATTAAGATTCAACCGCTTAAACATTTCGCTGAACATATCCATATCGCACCTCGTCTATTTCATAAACCCATTATACACCATTGTCAAATCAGATGCAACCTTTTTATAGCCCGACTTCCACCTCCCCGCCCAGCCGAAAGCTGATCCGTAACCGCTCCTTACTCAGCACCCGAACACATTCCACCATCTGCCGCACCACCACATCATCGAAGGCAATGGGCTGACAGCGCAGCTTGTCCATCCCGGCGACGATATCCGTCAAACGAGCTTGCTCGTTTCCGGCCTGACGCTCGTTGGTCTGGAGTTGATCCAGCTTGGCCTTGAGGGCGATCTTCTCGCTGTAGAGTTTTTCGAATTGGCTGTCGTAGTTGCCCTGATTGCCGTCCTGGCTTTCCAGTTCAATCAGTTCGCCGATTTCGTTTTCGAGGTTCAGCAGGCGCTGACGCAGGGCATATTCGTCCTCACTCTCGCTGTTGCCATGAAGCCCCATGCCTATATGCAGCTTCAGTATTTCGAGGACGGCAGGGTTGAGGGAAGCCAAGTCCGTCAGTGCTTTGACGATAGCATCTTGGATTGCGCCCTCCTCCAGGGTTGGCGATTTCTTACAATATTTCGTGCCGTAGTCAAGACGGCTGATGCACCGCCAGACAATCTTCTTGGAACTCTCCGCAGGAGAGTTTGCCATTCTTCGTGACCAGGTGACCCGGCGATAGGGCGTTCCGCAGTCGCCGCAGATGAGCAACTCGGTCAGGGCATACTTGCTGCTGTACTTGCCCTGCTCCGTTTTTGTGCCGGTTTGTTTGACCTTGCGCTTGCTGCCGCGCCGGGCGAGTTCCTCCTGCGCACGGTTCCAGGTGTCTTTGTCGACGATGGCGGGATGGCTGTCCTCCACAAAATATTGCGGCAGCTGGCCTACATTCACCTCGACCTTGTGGGCGATGCAGTCGCTGACGAAGGTTTTCTGCAGCAGGGCCGATCCCATATATTTCTCATTTCGCAGGATGGAGGCTATCGTGGAGCTGTTCCAGACGGCCTTTCCCATGGGGGTGGCGATCTCCGCGGCAGTCAGTGCGTCGGCGATCTGCTGCCTGCTGCGCCCTGCGAGAAAATCGTTGTAGATTGTCCTCACGATTTCGGCTTCTTCTTCCACGATTTCGGGCTTGCCGTCTAGCCCGCGCCGATAGCCCAGAAAACTGCCGTAGCTGATGGCCACATTGCCGGCCTTGGCGCTCTGCTGCTTGCCCCATTTTACGTTGCCGCTAAGGCTTTCGCTTTCGGCTTGGGCCAGACTGGCGTAGATCGTGAGCAAGAATTCATTGGAGGCATAGCGGGTGTCGATTCCCTCTTTTTCGAATATCACGCCGATGCCCAGGGATTTCAGCATGCGCACGGTGTTCAGAGAGTCCACGGTGTTCCGTGCGAAGCGGGAGATGCTTTTTGTCAGGATCAGGTCAATCTTGCCGGCCTTGCACAGCTTGATCATGCGTTTGAATCCGTCGCGTTTTTCGGTTGAGGTTCCGCTGATTCCTTCGTCGGCGAAGATGCCCATGAAACGCATTTCGGGATCCTTCATGATTTTATCGGTGTAATACTCGCACTGCGCTTCGAAGCTGGATTCCTGTTCCTCTTTTTTCGAGCTTACCCGCGTGTAGCCCGCCGTGTTCAACTGCCGGCTGGCCGCCTGCTGTGTATACTCAGGCTTGGCCGGAATCACAGTTACGTTCATCGTTTTCGTCCTTTCCGACAATCTGTCCATTTTTCAGCTTGATTTGCACGACAGCTGGTTCGCCCAGCAAGATCTGCGCCGCGACCCTGCTCAAAACTTCAGGAGAAAAATCAGAGAGCGGAGCCATTTGTTTCAGCTCCGCTCTCAGTTGTTTTGTTGTGTTTTTTCGATCATCCAGCCGGTTGTATTTCAAGGTCGCCAGCTCGAAGATGCTACCCTTCACTTTGTCCCGGTCGAAGTTGAAGCCCTCCAGCTGACGGTTGATTTCATTTTGTATGGCTATGAGGTTCAGCGGTGGTTCCTGTTCCTCTGCAGGACCTTCTGCTACGAGATTCGGCCGCCTGATCAGCTGGTTCAGGATTTCGGTCAGTGCAGTCTGCAAATCGCAATCTCTGATCCAAATCTTTGCACCGCATGGGCATATCCAGGATTCGCTGATTTTTCGCCGGGTGTCATGAACTCTCCGCATTTTTGTCCCGCAACTGGCGCACACGACCGGGCAGGCTGGGCGCGCTGATTGCTGATGAACGCCTTGGTTGTTGCGCTCGTCCTTGGCTGCATTTGCATGATTGTATGTAACCTCGTCGATGATGGGTGGCAATCCTGCGGTGCCGATATATCGCACATCCTCCAAGATGCGCTTTACCCGGTTTTTATTCCAGGTGCTTTCGCCGGGGAGATATTCGATATTGCGCGCCGTGAGATTCGCGGCGATGCGCTGCAGGGAGTTCCCCGCGAGATAGTCAGCGAATATTCGGCGTACCACGGCAGCCTCTCCGGGATGGATTTCAGCGACGCCCTTTATAATGGTATATCCGAAAGGAGCGGTGTAGCGGTTTTTCATGCACTTCTCCTTTCCCGGCGTTCGATGGTTTCTGTGAGCTCCATCCCGCCGAGCAAGCGAAATCGCAGTTCCGTGGGTGATTCCATCGTGATTTTTCCCACAATCTCCGCAAACAGTTCCTTGTTGAAGCTTGTCTGCGTTTCCTCTATCATGGCGATGGCCTCATCCAGAGCTCGCAGGTCAGCGAGGGCATCGTTGTTTTCGTCCTCGCGGAGCAGACGGCGGCGCTCGGCCCGCAGGGCATTCACCTGTTGGGTGACCCGCCCGGTTTGGGCGGTGAAATCGGAGCTGTCGAGGATGCCCTTGTTGTGCAGCCTCGCGATGGTATGGCTCTGGTCGTTGAGAGCCGCAATCTTCTTGTCCACCTCATAGACCTTTTGCCGGGTTCCGCTGTGCCGTGTCTGCATCTGCTCCAGCTGGCTGAGCATGGGGGTTAGGATGTATGCGCGATGAACTGCCAGCTTGTTGGTCAGGGCAGTGAAGGAGGCGAATACCAGGCTTTCAGGGATCTCCAGCATGGGACAGCTATTGGCAGAATTGTTGTGCCTGCGGCACTCCCAATACACCTCGCCGCAGATGATTTTGCGGCGGAACAGAGACCCGCAGGTGCAATGCAGCTTTCGGCTGAGCAGATGTTGGTTTTTGGGGACGCTTCCCTTGGTTTCGCGCTGCTTTTGCAGACGCTGGGCGGCATGATAATCCTCGGTGCTCACGATGGGTACGTTATAGTCCTCCACATAATACTGCGGCAGTTGACCTTCATTTTTTAGCATGCGGTAGGGCAGCGCACCCGTGCTGAACTCTCTTTGAAACAACGCGTCACCTATATAGTGAGGGTTGCTCAGGATATAGCTGATCCCGGATATATACCAGCGTTTTTCGGGGTGTTCGCAGTTCAGGCGGTTGACAATGGCTTGTTTGCCCATGCCGCCGAGGAACCAGCCGAAGATTTTCCGCACGATGACGGCTTCCGGCTCGTAAACAACCAATTTACGGTCTTGCAGGCGGTAGCCGTAGGGCGTGCTGCCGGCGATGAAGGTGCCATTGGCCATACGCTTGCGGGTGGCCCAACGGACATTGACCAAATGAAGCAGGTTGAAGCCATCGGAGCGGGTAGGGTTGCGCAGATCCAGCACGGCCACGTGGTATCCATACTTCTCTTTCGCGATACGTCCGTAGTTCCGAAAAATGTCCCCCTTCGAATCAGTTGATAAGAACGACATCCCTGTGGCAAGGGAAAATTCTATGTTAGGATAGAGGAAAAAAGCCGTCTTCCCGCAGCCGGCAGCGCCGATCATGAGGGCATGCACGTCGCCTTCATCCACGATGGCAACAGTTCCCTTTCGGGTGGAGCGCTGCCCAATGATGATGCCCTGAGAGTCAGGCCGGTTCTTGCCCTGCCGCCATAGCTCCGGCGTGAAGGGGATCGCCCGATAGGTGTGATTGATCTCCTGTCTGGTTTTTCAACGCCATCGCGTGTGGCGAAGTATTTCAGATAGCCCGCAGCACCGCTGCCCGACTTCAGGTAGCGGCATTTGAATATGAGCTTCGCCATCAGCTGTTGTCCTTCTGGAAGCGCGCCGCCTGATCAAAGGTGATGCGACCACGCTGCGCCTTGACCTCCTGCACGCAGCGGCCGCGCAGCCGCGTGAGCGTATCCTGCTCCACATCGTTCGCAGCGGCGGTGACGTGCATCATCATGGCCATCTCCACCGCCAGCTTGAAGAGCAGGGACGCCTGTCGGTCCTCAAAGGAATCCAGCATGCCGCGCATGGTTGTGGTCAGCACCCGCGACAAGTAGGGGCTGCCGGTTTCGGCACGCAGATAGCCGCAGTAAAACTTCACAGCCTTTTCGATGAACTCGCTGGGGCTGCGGCAGTTGTCCTGCTTGTAGAGCTCGGCTATATCCTCGTTTGCGGACGGCGAAATCCAGAGCGGAATGCGTGTTTTTCTTTCTTTTCGCAATAGGTGCACCTCGTTTTTCCTTGTTTATCGGGATTTCCGGGCATTCAGGTGCACCTATTTCCCCGTCGCTGCCCAAACAGGTGCACCCAAAGTCGTATTATGGCAATCCCGCAATCCCTTACGCGACCGGCATTGCCGGACGCTGTGAATCATGAGGAGGCGGTTTACAGCCACCTCATTTTATCCTGCTAATTTATCGAACCGTTCCAAACCGCTTCTTTTGCCCTTCGAAACTCCACATCCCAATCGCATCAAGCCTTTGCAACTCTCTCAGCGTTTTCCCAGAGCCGCTCACAAACGGCCACAAAGGGGCCACGTTCGGCTTCAATGGGTCAGGGCGGGTACGGTGTCACCAATGGTGCGAAGTCGCGACACGGCGGCAACACGGCCATCCGTAGAGCTTATCCTGTGGGAGCAGGCTTTTCCTGCCTGGTTGGCCGGGTCGGTTTTGGCGTACTCGCAGCCCTGCTGTCCAGATAGACCTGCACTTGCTTGGCAACTGTGCGCTTGTAGAGGCTGTTCAGAAAACGCTCCACCTCGTCTTCAAGGAAGATGTCCTTGGCCTCCAGCGCCAGCCGCAGGGCTTCCAGCTTCGCCTCATCGAAAGGCAATTGGATTGTTAGATTTTTCATGCGAATCTCCTTTTCGTTGTTACATTGTCATGGTCATGCCGCCGAAATTCTGCTCTGGTTCCTCATCGAAATCCTCGTCAAAGCCTTCCTCAGCGCCCTCGTCCTCCGACTCGTCATTGGAATGAATGTCAGAGGAATCTATGCCGCCCGACATGAATTCCCGCATGCGCCGAACGCAGGATTCGAAGCTGTCGAGATATCCGTCAGGGCGCTCGTGACGCCGCATATCCACCAGATTGTCCTTGGAGATGGCGTGTTCCAGCCCGATGACATACCCCTGCACAGCACCGAAAGATATCTTGCTCAGCACTTTTTCAGGGATTTCATCGCGATGCGCAAGGATGAATTGGTAGCTCGAATCGGCACGGTAAGCTTCCAAAGAAGCCTTTGCCGCCGCGCGGATTTCATCAGGACGAGCCATATAATCGGGGTCAACCTCGGACGGCACCTCGCGGCTATAGATATCCGGGAAGCCAAAAAGAGTCGGGTTGTCTTCCAAATGTTTGCGGTGTATCTGGATTTGCCGCCTCAGGTGATTCATGTTGTAGCCGTCAGCGTAATTGGGATCGCGGCCTCCGTGCTCATAATAATGATCCCAACGGTCGAAGGCGTTTTGCAGCTCGGCTCCATGGTCGGTCTGGTGCTGTTTCGGCATTTTTGTCCTCCTACATGGTCATGATAGGGTCGTCTGTCTGCTCCAAATCAGGTGCGGCCCCGCCTTCAAACGCACCGTATTTGGCCATCTCGCAGGCTTCCTCCGGGCTGCCGCCGCTGCTGATCCACTCGGCTGCGGGGAGCATCTCGTTGGTCAAATACCCCGCTTCGTGATTGAACATCGCAGCTGCAACGCCGTCATAGCTCCGTTCGATTTGCTCAAAGGCCGCACCGTACTCCCGCAGGCACTGCCGATAGCCTTCACCGGAATCATCGCCAATGTCCCGCGCGAGTTCCAGCCAGTCTCTTAGCTTTCCGAAGTCAATGCCGGGAATCATCTTCACCTGATCCACGAACGTCCGTTCTGCGAGTATGTTGTTCTGCACGTCGCTGTGCGGCAGCACAAACATCTTGTGTTCCGGCAGGGCATCCGCACAGGTGAAAGCCGAATCTACCGCCATCCGGTGTGCCGCTTCTACCGTGTTGCCCTGGGCGATACAGTTCGCCGCCCCGCGCAGTTCATTTGGCATAAAGTGCAGGCCGCTGTTAAAAATCTCCGCTCCCATACCGGGGTAGGCATTGTCAATCTCGTAGAATTTTTCCTGCAGCTCACACAGCATCGTGCCGTAGTTTTCCTCGTCCGACTCGCAAATCTCCCACGCGAACTGCCTCCAATCCGGCGCACAGGCCGGATCTATACCGCGGATTATGCCCATCGCATCGTCGAACACCACCTCGGATTGCAGGCGGGTATCGCCGTTGAGGCCGGCAGAACCAAACAGGGCGCAGCGGTCGAAGCTGGCTTCTTCCATCTGTGCGCCGTTGAAATGGCAGTATTCCATCTTGCAGCCGGTAAAGACGCTGTCGCCAAAATCTGCGCCTTCGAAATGGCTGTTGTCGAACTTGCAGTGACTGATATGACAGTCCCGAAAGACGGTTCCACGGAAGTTAGAGCATTCCAGACTGTGGTTGCTTGACAGCCTGATGCCGACGAGCAGGCGGCCGGAAAAATCGGCGGGCCAGTCGGAAAGGATGGCGTTCACTTCGGCTTGGGTCAGAGGTTTTTGCTGTTCTTTTTCCATGAAGTTTAGCCTCCCATCTCCATCGCCGGCCCCTGTGAAATCTCGTCAAGCCCTGTACAGCTTGTAATCTCGGCCTGCGAAAAGTTAGCACTGTCGAATTGCGCTTCAGCAAACTCGCAGTATTCGAGGGTTGCGCCGGTAAATTTGGCGCCAATAAATTCTCCCTGATATGCTGAAACGTCGCGCAGCTTGGCCCCAGTGAAATCGCTGCCGTCGAACACCGCAAGACCCATACGACACTTTTGAATGGTTGCGCCGGCAAAGTTAGCATCGCAGAGGGACATCCCCTCGAAGTCCAGCTCGGACAAAACCTGCCCGGAAAAATCCGCACGGGCACCGTCCGGCTGGTCATAGCACCACAATATATGCCGGGCGTATATGACCGTCAAATCCTCTTGCATCAGGGGTTTCGCCGTCGTCTGCTCATGCGGCTTGAACCGCACAGTGAACTCGCCGCTTTCCTCGTTGAAGTCAAGGCTTGCAAGTCCTTCGCGCCGGAGGAGTTCCTCCACAAACAGCGGGATTGGCCTGCCATCAATGCTGTAGGTGTCCAGTATTTCATCAATGCTAAAGCAATATTCTTTGCCTTCACCGAGCAAGTGCCTGTTCTCCATGACCCTGTCGGCGGCATAGTTTCTCGGGTTAAAGCAGTTGTTTTTGGCAAGCTCATATGCCTCATCAGCCGCCCCGCCGTTGCTGATCCAGTCGGCGGCCGGCAGCAATTCCTCGGGCTGGTAGCTGGGTTTATAATTGAAAATCTCAGCGGGTGTTTCCGCATGTCTCTGGTCCATCCTGCGGAACGCGCTGCCGAAATCCCGCAGCAGGCGAAGGTATTCGACGTGAACATCGGGGCCATATGCGCCGGTGTTCGACTCGGCAAGCTCCCGGATATGTTCGAACCAAGCCGGGGTGTTGGCGGGATTGGCGCCCTTGATTTGCCGGACCTGATTGGAAAACCTCTGCTCTTCATGCATTTCTTCAGCCAGCAAAAGCTCCCGTGCACCGGGAATGAACGCCGCATACCGTGCGTAGTCGAAGCCCTCCGTGTTGACAAGAACTCCATCTTCATGTTCCTCGCCCAACACCAGAAGGCAGTGATCCGAGCTTTTGCCCTGTGCCCGCATTGCTTTGCTGAACTCGGCGATGAACTGCCGGTCCTGTAGCATGTTATTCCGAAAGGCTTCATACTCGTCTGGTTCAAGCTCTATGATTTTTTTAACCGTGCAGGCTCTGGGTTCGAACTGTGACTCTTTGCGATGAAAAATTGCGTTTATTTGCATTCGTTTATCATCCTCCCTTCGGTAAAAATTGTTTTGGATTAATGGGCTTGCCCTGGTCGATGAACTCAATATGCAGATGCGGCCCGGTCGAAGCGCCGGTGTTTCCCGAGAGCGCAATCGCCGTATCGGTCGTGACTTCTTGTTCCTCGCTGACCAGGATCCGTGAGTTGTGGGCATACAGCGTCGCCATCCCGCCGCCGTGGTACACGACACAGAAATGACCGTAGCCGTCCTTGTCATATCCCACAATCAGCACACGGCCGGCCTGCGCGGGATAGATTTCCGTTCCCTCGGGCAGGCTCAAATCAAGGCCGGTGTGATGCTTTCGCTCGCCGCTGATGGGATGAATCCGCATGCCGAAGCCGGAAGTGACGAGGGTTTTCCAGTCCTTTTCGTGTAGCGGAGATAAAAAACCACCCTCCGGCAAGGGCGTGTTATCATCGGCGGTGAGCTCCAAAATTTTAGCGTGGACATTGTTCGACGGGCCTGACTGCGCCTGCTGTGCCATGCCGATGAGCTGCTCAATCTTGGCGATATCTTCTTCAGTAAATGTCACCCCAAAGGCTTCGCTGACAGCGGCATAGGCATCTTGTTCCTCCGCGAAGCACTTTATATAAATAGTATAGAAGTCTTCTTCTTTCTCCCGGCCTTGCAGGACGCAGAGGTATATCATCTGCGCCTTGAGTGGATCCAGCTTCAGCTCCTGCGCGGAGATTTCGTCCTCAATGCCCAGCATGACTTGCTCGAAATACGCCAGCTGCTTGTTCTGCGCCTGCGCTGCCAGAGCGGCAAAATCCATCTGCGCGCCGCTTTGGAAAATCGCGATGATCGCCAGCACAGGTGTAATCAGAACAAAGATAATGCCGCCAACAATTCCAAGAACCGTTTTGGCGACATTCTTGTCAGTTGCGGCGGCAGCGGCAAGCTTCTTCGCGGCCGCCTTGAGCAAGGGGGCGAGCGCTGCGGGCGCGGCCATCAGCGTCCACCTGCCGAGCCGAACAACTCCCGCTTGTGCTCCGGCGCGATGACGTGCAGCAGATAGCGC
>JGI994J12354_10002952_pt1 | contig 16205 bp, 11 predicted proteins | sample IntmicLarv3ML3BL_FD_12354 | JGI IMG/M metagenome (IMG submission 12354) | reverse complement strand
ATGATCCCGGTGCAATAACAATTATTGATACAGCACAGGTTTCTGTTGGACAAGCAGCCATTGTAATTGGGCTGGCGCAGCTTTTGGAGCAAATTCCAGATACGACACTTGAAGAAGCAAAAAATGCTGTAGATGAGTTATGCAAAAAGGTTCACATGTGTTTCTTGCCTGATGATTTAGAATATCTCCGTGCAGGCGGCAGAGTGAATAATGTAGCTTACATGGGGAGCAGGATACTCAATTTGCATCCATGTATTGAAATTATTGATGGGGTTTTAACAGCAACAAAGAAATTCCGTGGAAGCTTAAAGAAAATAGTGCCTACTTTTATTCGTGAATACACCGAAAAATATAATTTTAATAGAGAGCGCCTTTACTTAATAGATTCAACTGGGCTGGATAAAGAAATTTACAAAATCGCAGAAGCTGAGGCTAAAGAATGCGGTTTTAAAGAACTTATTTGGATGTCAACCGGCTGCGTTATCACAACTCACGGCGGACCCGGCACCTTTGGATTAGTAGGACTTTCTGAGGGCTAAGTCAAGATTTATAGTTAAGGTATACCAGCAAAAAAACCACCGCTACATTTGACGGTGGTTTTTTGCTCCCAGTCCTTCCCTAAAGCAATTCCAAAGACATGAAAAAACCGACATATCGCATATATTGCGATATGTCGGTTTCAATAATTACAGGTTTAATCAATACATGTTATGCCCTGCTCAAACAATGATAACATATTTGAGAAAAGAAAAAGACCGTGGATAAACACGAGCGTTCCAATTAAAGGCAATAATAAGCGTCTAGCCAATGAAAAATTGAAAGAAATAATGGCGGAGTACGAAGGGAAACTATCTCAAAATGTAGATTTGAGCAATGACATTTTATTCACTACATATCTAAAAGAATGGCTTGAGAACTACAGAAATTCCATTGCAGAAGTGACTCATGAAGGCTATAGGCGCATTATTTATAATCAGCTTATACCGTTTTTCGAGCCGAAAAAGCTTAGGGTAAGAGATGTAACGCCAATGCACATTCAGCAATATATTACTTTCAAGCTGAAAACCGTATCCCCCAACACCGTCAGAAAGCATCTGTGGAATATTTCAAAGTGCCTCGACAGTGCAGTTCGGCTGAACATCATCACTGACAATCCTGTTAAACGGATTGACATGCCCAAGAAAGTAAAATATACAGGGGCGCAATTTTATGATGAAGGGCAGATTGCAGAGTTGTTATCGGCGGCAAAGGGCGACCCTCTGGAGAATATAATTATCATCGCATTATTCTATGGGTTGCGGCGTTCAGAAGTTATGGGATTAAAATGGAATGCAATTGATTTCAACAATAATACCATAAGCATCTGCCACACGAATGTTCAAATGGCCTCAAAAATGTACCGAAAAGATTCTACCAAAAATAGCAGTAGCTACAGAATCCTGCCAATGCCGTTGTTTATTAAAGACATATTGAGAAATATCAAAAGAATGCAGGCTGAGTATAAATTAATGCAGCCAAACGACTACATAGACGAAGGTTATGTTTTTACCCACCCTGACGGCAGAATAATAACGCCAAATTATGTAACGAGGCATTTTAAGTGGCTGCTCAAACAGAATGGCTTGCATGAGATTAGATTCCACGATTTGAGGCACAGCTCGGCGAGTTATTTGCTTTCACTGGGCTTTGGTATGAAAGAAATTCAAATGTGGTTGGGGCATGAGAACATAAGTACGGCTATGGATGTTTACGCACATATTGATGCCTCTGCCAAAACGGAAATGATGGCAGGATTATCGCAGGTACTGAGCTACTAATTACCAATTCAAAAATAAGTTTATTAGAATTTTATTAGAAAAACCTATTTTGGGTACTTTGCCATAAAAGCAAAAAAGCCAAGAAACATTGAGTTTCCTAGCTTTTCCAGTGAAGGTACCACCCGGATTTGAACCGGGGGTGAAGGAGTTGCAGCACTTTATTTTTTGTTGCGGGAGTTTTAGCATCTTTAAGAAACCCTTGAAATTACTGAGTTTGTTGCATATGCGCATTTGGCAGATATCGTATTTTGTAGTCCCCAAATCTGATAATAGCCCCCAAATAGTCCCCAGAATTAGTCCCCAAAATTGGACTGAAGGGCAGACGGTTTATGTTTAGGTGGCATACTTGCCAGAAGCTGAAGAAACTGTCCTAAACGAGTTTAATGCATCCACTATATCCTGCAGCTTCCCGAACAAGTCAAGACCATTTGCCAATAAAGCCTTTTTGCTTACTGCGGGCATTGGGCGACATAACCGCTGATTTCGCTTTCCAGAGTCTTCCATATTTTGTTGTATCCAAATTTGTCCTTGAACCGTTCTAGTTCGTTTTTGCCCTCGTTGACATTGTTGTCACATCCATTCATGGATAACTGAACATGTTACAGCATAACATATATTCAACCTTATTCAAATATAATCTTTGATTTCTCAAATTTAGTCTTGCCTTGTCAAATCGTGCATGATATACTTCTTTATATAGTCGAAATGATAGAAGTATTGGCGCAATAACTGAAAAATAGAGTTCTCATCTGCAATGATGTGTGATAGATTATATGGAGATACTGATCCAAATAACAGTATTATTATAATGATATATAAGCAATTCTTGTAAAGCGAGGTGATGAGATGTCTAAAAAAATAAGCTATAATAAACTGTGGAAATTACTCATTGATAAAGGCATGAACAGGAAAGACTTGAAGCGCGTTTCATGTATTAGCACGACTTCGATTGCTAAAATGGGTAAGGGTGAAAACATCACAACAGATGTGATTTTGAAAATATGTAACGCACTCGATTGCGGAACAGACGATATTATGGAGGTTATTGAGGAAAAGCAACCCGAGTGCCAAGATTAAGGAAAGGCGGCGATTAAGATGGTTCGTTTAATAGAGCTGTTTAGCGGAACAGATGGCCTCTATAGAGTTGCATCAGACGGTGTTCAAGCCTTCCGCGCGCAATGAGTGGGATAAGAATTTTTGATATCACCGATTTCTATTGCCACTTTCTTGGCGTAGATGTCATCTGGATTTCGCTTGCTGAATCAATGTTGATCGAACGCTCAAAGCCCATATGTAATTGAGTGCTTGACATCTTCAGTAATCATGACCCCTGCAAAGCCTGATGCCAATGCATGATGTCGCAGTGGGATTGTTTGCAGCCCGATCATGCGTGGAAAGAACTAATATGACCATGCTCGAACACTGCCGAGCAGTTGGTGGAGCGGGTTGATGGATATCTGAAGAAGCATCCTCATGGCATAGAACAATTTTGTCTGCAAGCATCAACTAGGATTTAGCACCCTACTATATTTAAGGAGGTATTTACACATGTCCAATTTGGAACAGAGAAATTTTAATGAGGAAACTCCTGTAATCATCAATGCAAGTGAATCGCACATGGCCCTAGTCTTTCTGCTTGACACTTCTGGTTCCATGGCAGGATCGCCAATTGATAATTTGAACAAGGGTTTGAACAGATTTAAAACAGAGGTTAGTGAAAGCAAGCAAACGAGGGATATTCTAGATGTTGCCATTATTGAGTTTAATAGCAATTATAGGGTTGTTCAAGAATTTGTACCAGTTGAGTACATGGAATCAGTTAAGCTTGTTGCAACTGGTGGGACAGTAATGTCTCCTGCAATAAGAAAAGCTCTCGAAATGGTTGATGACAGGTCGCGTTTTTATCGCAGGTCCGGTTCTGAGCCGTACAAACCATGGGTTATATTGATCTCCGACGGCGCTGGGGATGACATCACCGCCGTCGCACAAGAAATCAAAGTTATGGAGCAAGCGGATAAGTTAAGCTTTCGTTCGTTGGGGGTTGAAGGATATGACTCTGAGACTTTACATAAACTATCTGGACCGAAAGTGATGAAGTTAGAAGGAGCAGATTTTTCAAGTTTCTTTGATTGGGTTAACAAAAGTATGCGTTCTGTATCACAGAGTTCCCCGGGCGAAAAAGTAAAAGCTGTAGATCTCGAGGGTAATGTTACTGTAGATAGAAATACTGATTGGGATTGATTAAGAAATAAACGGAACTGGCCTGGTGTGATAGGGTCAGTTCCATATTTTAAGAGCAGGAGGTTGCACAATGATCTACGCCTACGGGATAACGACGCAAGGCACATATCACATAAAGAATAGTATAGTCTGTCAGGACTCTCATGAAATAGTCAAATGTAGCGATGAGATTGTTATTGCTGCTGTAGCTGACGGCCTTGGGAGCTCAGAACATTCTAAAGTCGCATCAAGTATTGCTGCAAAAACGTCAACTAGCCATTGCAAGGATAATATTATTATGGCAAATAGTACAAACGATATACTTGATACTATAAAGGCCTCCTTTTCAATAGCTCAGCAAGCTATCGAGAAGGAGGCAAAGGTGCAAGGACACGACCTAAACCAATATGATACTACTTTGACATTAGCAGTAATGGCGAAGGGTTCCCTTTTTTTTGGACATTCAGGAGATAGCGGGATTGTTGCGTTAACGTCTGAAGGGTTATATGAGAAGGTTACAGAGCAACAAAGGGATGAAGATAATCATGTATTCCCTTTATTCTTTGAAGATAGGTGGGTTTTCGGGAAATATGATAGAGAAGTTTGTAGTGTGCTGTTAGCTACAGATGGCATGTTAGAACCCTTGTTCCCGTCCCTCATAAAAGACGAAAACGTTAATATCCATATACATCTTGCCAGATTCTTAATGGACAATAGGAGTTTGTGTATTGATAGCGAAGGGGAAAGTACGGTTCGGGAGCGAATCGAAAAATTCATTTTGAATATTCCTGACGAACAAGTTAACGATGATAAGACAATCGTGGTTCTTGTGGATTCATCCACCGAATCAAAACTGCAACCAGATGATTATTACAAAGAACCTGATTGGGCAGAGCTTAAACGCAAACGTGATGAAGAATGGAAGCGGATTGCTTATCCACATTTGTTCAAAGGTGAAAATACAGAAAAACCGCAAGATAATGGCGCATTAAATATAGGTGCTAGTGATGATAAAATCGAAGATAATATTTCTCAAGACAGCAAAACAACTAATGAAATCCTAAGTGAAAACACACCAACAAACCCATTTGAAAGCGATACTGCTGAAACCAAAGTTGAAGTTGCTTCACAAAAGAAAAGAAACGGCTTAATGGGATTTATGAAAAAATAAACAATGGAGCATACCAAGGAGAATTCACATGACGATCACGGGTTTGTCCGGAACAAAATACCAGCTTGAGTCAAAGTGCTTAAGTGATGGCGGCGAAGGCGAGATATATCGTGTTATTGGTGGAGGAAAGAAGAAAGTAGCTAAAATTTATAAAGCAGGTATTCCTTCTAAAGAGCTAGAAGAGAAACTAATAATCATGGTCAGCCGTCCGCCGAGTTCCAAAGTGATTTCCCAAGTTGCATGGCCATTGGATGTTGTCTGTGATTCCAACAAGATTTTTTGCGGTTTTATTATGCCTGAGTTGAACATCAACTTCGAATTGGGAGACATTTATAAATATCCCTCTCAGCTTAGCATATCATCACTACAAAAAATTATTATTGCCGAGAATATTTGTGCTGTAATTTCGGAAGTGCATAGGGCAGGATACGTTTTCGGCGATTTTAATCCTCGAAACATAGGTGTTGATATTAACAGCGGTACTGTCGTATTTCTAGATACTGATTCATACCATGTTTTTGATCCTTCACAAAACAGAACTTTCCGTTGTAATGTATGCGCCCCCGGATATTCTGCACCTGAGCTTTTGGAAAAATGTGCTGCTCATATTTCGACGCACCCTCACGATAATAAGCAAGCCTACGCTAAAACATCATTACCTACGTTTACAAAGGAAACTGACAATTTTGCTTTGGCCGTACATATATTCAAACTGCTAATGAACGGATACACTCCATATGGCGGAATTAAAAATGTTGATTCACCATCGCAAGCATCCCCCGGTACTGGTGATGCTGCAGTTCGTCGCGACAATTATTGTTTCAAACCAGGCATGAAACCACAATCTTCTGCAATACTCCCGATGGATGCTTTTCCTCAAGAGTTAGCCGGTCTGTTTACTAGAGCTTTTATTGCTGGGAAAGTTGACCCAAAACAAAGACCAACTGCTCTTGAATGGCATTTTGCATTAGCGAGATGCGAAAAGACCTTAGTTACCTGTGTGAAGAATCCATTGCATCAATACGACAGAAAAAACTCTCTATGCCCTCTATGTGAGTCTGACCAAAGGTATAGCATTTCAGTGTCACCGTTGCTTACACAAAAACAGTACAAAGGGACTGTGCAACCACCAATTCAGGTTGTACAACACCAGATTGCACAGCCGAGTGCAATAGTGTCAAGTACAAATTCGACGTTACCAACCCAAGCGGCATCTCAAGTGCCTATATTGTCGCCATCTTCATCCAATACAATCCGGCAACCGATAGCTTCCTACTTATCGAAGAAATTACTGATAGGTACTGGGGCTTCTGTTGCCCTATTTTGTACAGTTGGATACTTTGGAGCATTTATGATCGGTTTTCTATTGTATGCTATATTTTTCGCTATTGTATGTTATCGTAGTTATTGGGGTAAAGGAAGTGACAGTTTTCAAACCGGTCGGCTAGCTGTATCAGCCATTACCGGTTTTATTGGGGCTTTTTGGTTTGGGTCGTACATTAAGTTTGGGCAGAGCGATTTATCCAAGTGGATAGCGCTTTATATTGTCACACTTTTGATTCCACATATTATACACGCTATTGCCACTCGTTGGTTTTAAGTCAAAAGTTTATTATAGTAATCCAAAAGGGGAAAAATCCTGTACATAAGTTATGGAGTAAACTAAGGGGGATATAGTCATGACAGTCATAGGTTTGTCGGGAACAAAATATCGGCTTGACACCAAACTTCTTAACGATGGCGGCGAAGGGGAAATCTATCGTGTAGTGGGTGGAACTTCTAAGAAAGTCGCTAAAATTTACAAGGCGGGTATTCCAAACCGAGAACTAGAAGAAAAATTGGCAATTATGGTCAACCGTCCTCCGAGTCCTAATGTTTTGTCGCAAGTCGCTTGGCCACTGGATATTGTTTACAATGTCAATAATCAGTTTTGTGGTTTTATTATGCATGAACTTAATATCAATGCTGAGCTAGGAGATATATATAAGTACCCCTCTCAAATTAACATCTCAACACTACAGAAAATAATTATCGCAGAAAATATCTGTGCGGTTATATCGGAAGTGCATAGAGCGGGATATGTTTTCGGCGACTTCAATCCACGGAATATTGGCATTGATAAAAAAAGCGGAACGGTTGCTTTTTTGGATACTGATACATATCATGTTATAGATTCAATAAAAAACAAGGTGTATCGTTGTAGCGTTTGTGCTCCGGGATACGCGGCACCAGAGCTGCTTGAAAAATGCGCTGTACACATAGCTGCAAATCCAAATGATAATTCTCAGGCTTATGCAAAAACACCGTTACCCACCTTTACGAAAGAAACGGATAATTTTGCACTGGCAGTTCACATTTTCAAACTCTTAATGAATGGCTATACTCCGTATGGTGGCATAAAATATACGGAATATCCTTCACAGGCATCGCCCGGCACTGGCGATGCAGCCGTGCGCCGTGACAACTATTGTTTCAAACCTGGATTTAAGCATCAGTCCGTAGCCATCCCAGCTCTCGATACTTTTCCACAGGAGCTTTCAGATTTATTCACACGAGCTTTTATGTTCGGGAAATTGGATCCGACTCAAAGGCCGTCTGCCTTTGAGTGGTATGGTGTATTAGGTCAGTATGAAAAAGCACTAGTTACATGCGCAAAAAACCCATTACATCAGTATCATAAAATGAATTCATCCTGCCCATTGTGCGATGCCGATCAAAGATATGGCTATTCAATGACACCACCGATTTCACAAAAACAATATAATGGGGTTGTTCAACCTCCAGTTTACGCTCCTGTACAACAGTTGCATAAGAATGCTCAACTGTCAGGGTATTCGTCTGGAACAAATGCACCAGTAAATGCTTCTGTGAAAAAAAAGATCTGGCTGAAACCACTTCTCGGATTCGTTGCAGTTGGTATCATTGTATTAATAATCATCAATGGGCTTAACACTAATAGAGCAAGTAACGCGTTATCGAAATATTCTAGTACTTCACCGGTATCGTCTACTTCGAGTATTTCCAATAATGGCAATATAAGTCAAGGGAATAGTCAGAATAGCAGCAATAGCAGCAATAGCAATAACAATGCGAACAACCAGAGCAAAAGCACAACAAGCAATCCAACCATTGCAGCACCGACCGCTTCTAATTCTCAAGTTCCAAAATATGATGACATCTCTTCATCTGTAAAAGTGGATGGTAGCATAACATCTGATGGTCAAGAGATTAACTATATATTCACGCCCAGAACAACAGGAAGATATCGATTCGAGTTTTCTGGTATTCCAAACGGAGTATATCACAGCCTTTATCTTTTTAACTCTGGTTGGGAACAACTTGACAGAAATACTGGCATTGGCAATGGCAAGGGGCTTACCATGTCTTTGGTAGCAGGCAAATCTTACTTTATTAGAGTTAAGCAATCTTCTAACAATGGTTCGTATGTTCTCAATATAGGTCATCAGACTGCCAATGAAGATATCTCAGATATTTCAAAGGTTACTGGAAATATCTCTTTTACCGACCAAGAGAACAATTATGTTTTCGCCCCTACGCTAGATGGGCTATATCGCTTTGAATTCTCTGACATTCCCAGTGGTGTATACCACAGTCTATATATATATAATTCTGGTTGGGAACAGCTCGATAGGAATACAGGTGTTGGTAATGGTAAAGGGATTACTATTAAGTTAGAGGCGGGGCAATCTTATTATGTAAAAATCAAGCAATCCTCAAATTTAGGATCATACAAATTGAATGTTGGAAGTCAAATAGAAGAAATTGATATTTCCAGCAAAACAAAACAGGCGGGTAACATAGAATTTACTAATCAAGAAAACAACTACAAATTTATTCCAGAATTGGACGGCCTATATCGTTTTGAGTTCTCAGATATACCGAACGGAGTATATAACAGTTTATACATTTTCAACTCTGGTTGGGAGCAACTTGACAGGAATACAGGTGTTGGTAACGGTAAAGGGATTACTATGACATTAAAAAGTGGAGAAACATACTTTGTACGAGTCAAACAATCCTCTAACTTCGGCTCATATGCATTGAATATTGGTCATCAGACCACCTTGCAGGATGTTTCTTCACTGGATGAAATTTCGGATATAATTACGTTCACGAATCAAGAAAACAATTACCAATTTATAGCTTTGCGAAACGGAGTGTATCGGTTTGAATTCTCTGATATACCCAATAGCGTATACCATAGCCTATATATATATAATTCTGGTTGGGAACAACTTGATCGGAATACAGGTATTGGTAATGGCAAGGGACTTACTATAACTTTATCAGCTGGACAGTCATACTATGTTCGCGTTAAACAGTCATCAAACATGGGTTCGTATACGCTTAAAATTGGGCAGCAGACCGCTGATGTAAATATGGCTGACACTTCAAGTATCACAGGCGAGATTACATTTACTCATCAGGAAAACAACTATTTATTTACTCCCGCTGTCGACGGACAGTATCGTTTTGAATTTTCTGGAATATCAAGCGGTGTATATCACAGTCTTTATGTTTACAACTCCGGTTGGGAACAACTCGACCGAAATACAGGTATTGGTAACGGCAAGGGACTTACTATGTCTTTATCAGCTGGACAAACTTACTATGTAAAAGTGAAGCAATCTTCAAATTTTGGGTTCTATTCTTTGGGTATAACACAACAGTAGGGCGGTGGAACACTAATGCCAGCTAACTATTCATATCACCTGTCAACACTGAATAAATCTCAGCAAAGCATTTACGAAACCTTTATAAAAAAACTACGAATGTACAGTAGCACAATAAAACTGCCATTTGTCCATCCAAATGAGATTCTATTGGTATTCGAAGCATTGCTGCTGGACCACCCTGACCTTTTCTATACTAGTTCATATCGATATTTGAGGGATTTGAATAAAGCTGTGATAATCAATCCAGATTATCACTTCTCTTTGAACGAAATTAGGCAGCACGAAGCAACGATCCTGTCATCACTGTCATTTGTTGATGCTGTAAAGAATAAAAGTGATTTTGAAAAGGTTTTGCATATCCACGATTTTATTTTAGATAACATAAAGTATGATCGGACTTTCTCAGGCAATTCAAATACGGTTTTAGGAGTTGCCAAAGACAGAGCGGCTGTCTGTGAGGGTATTTCGAAATATGTAAAATTGGCTTTAGATTGTCTCTCTGTTAAAAGCATTGTGGTTCTTGGACATGCTACAAATTTTGCCTTCAGCCAAAGTGCAAGTGAGGCGCATTCGTGGAATATGGTAGAAATCAATGGGGGTTGGTATCATCTGGATGTAACGTTTGACTTGACACTAAAACATAAAAAAAACCGCTATGATTACTTTTTGGTTAAAGACGAGGATATCAGAATTGACCATTCTACGGGAACTAAATTGCCAATGTCATCTTTACAATCGATGGATTATTACTTTACAAAAGGGCTGGCAGTTGCTAAATCATTTGAACTTGAAAGGCTAATCAATAGTGGTTTATTAAATGGGCAGCGGATTATGCAGTTTAGATTACTTAATGTGAGAGATGGGCTAAACCCAAGTGAAAAGATTTTACAAGTTGCGAAAGAACAGTGTCAACTAGTGTTGAATAGATCCTTTTCGGTTGAGGTACGCTATAACAGAGCATTATGGATTTATGAAATTGAAATACTTTGATAAAGGGAAACAGGAGTCCTGCTAGCATGAGTATTGTCACCAATCAAAAGCAGTGATCCCGTCACAGCTGACAAATCTTCATTTGTATGAAAATACGCACACGGCGACAAGAGACAAGACGACCTCTCCAAATGGGCGCATAGCGACGACTATGCTTTTGCCTTTAGAAACAACAATACCAATGGCTGTGTTCATGAAACCCTTCTGAAAATTTTGATTGCAAATCGATGTCACCGTTCTCTTATTGCTTATTCAATCTCCTTGGTTACTCGAACACACCCGAAAATGGGCGGGCTACCTGCTTAAATCTAACTGCTGCGGATAAGAGAGACGCTGACAGACTCCTGTTAGTTCTTGTACAACAAAGTCAGCCCGAAGTTCTCCCATTATACAGCCAAGGCAATAAAAATGAAACCGACACGGTTGGTTGCTATGTCTGCACCATAATTTATATTGTAGGAGGATAAGAAAATGATGGTTATCGGTTTATCGGGAACTCAGTACCAATTGGATGCCAAACTTCTCAGCGACGGTGGCGAAGGAAAAATATACCGTGTATTTGGTGGCTCTCTGAAAAAAGTTGCAAAAATATATAAAACTGGCGTTCCCACCAGTGAGTTGGAGGAAAAGTTGACACTTATGGTCAATCGCCCTCCCAGCTCAAAAGTGCTTTCCCAAGTTGCTTGGCCCTTGGATGTCATTTACGATACAAACAAACAGTTCTGCGGTTTTATTATGCCCGAATTAAATATTAACGCAGAATTAGGTGAAATATATAAATACCCATCTCAGATTAACATTACATCGCAACAAAAGATAATTGTTGCAGAAAACATTTGTGCCGTTATATCGGAAGTTCATAAAGCAGGTTACGTGTTTGGCGATTTTAACCCACGTAATATTGGCGTGGATAAAAACAGTGGTACCGTAGCTTTCTTGGATACTGATACATATCATGTTGTTGCACAGACTAAAAACATGGTTTATCGTTGCAATGTTTGTGCACCAGGATATTCAGCACCTGAGTTACTTGAAAAATGCGCAGCACATATAGCTGCTAACCCAAACGATAAATCTCATGCTTACGCAAAAACGCCGTTACCCACCTTCACAATGGAAACGGATAATTTTGCTTTGGCCGTGCATATTTTCAAGCTACTAATGAATGGGTATACTCCATATGGAGGGATAAAAGATACGGATTCTCCTTCACAATCATCCCCGGGCACGGGTGATGCGGCGGTTCGCCGCGACAACTATTGCTTCAAACCAGGATACAAACACCAATCAGTTGCTATCCCTTCACTCGATACTTTTCCGCAGGAAATCTCCGATCTATTCACACGCGCATTTATAGTTGGAAAGGCTGATCCACGGCAAAGGCCAACCGCCTTTGAATGGTTTGATGCATTAAGCAGGTTTGAAAAAGCACTGGTTACTTGCTCGAAAAACTCATTTCATCAGTATTATAAAATGAATTCAACCTGCCCATTGTGTAATGCCGACCATAGATACAGTATTTCAATATCACCATCGATTTCACAAAAACAGTATAGCAGGACTGTCCAGCCCATTGTTCAAACGAATATCCAAACTCCTCAACATCTTCCGCATTCGCCTAATCATGCATATAAAATAGGAGCTACATCCGGTTCCTCATCAAACACCTCTGTAGGGAAAATCTGGAAACCACTAGTTGGCCTTGCAGCCGCCATTGTTTTAATCATAATAGTTGCTAACAGATTTAACAAAAAGGAAACACCGAATATTGCGGTTTATAATGATTCCGCAGCAGTTAATACAACTGCGCCTGTATTAAACAATTCGGCCTCAAGTAACACTGAATATAACAATAATATTTTAGAGAGAAGTGTTATCACATCAACTCCTATTTTAGGCAGCATGGTTCAGAAAGGGCAGATTGACAGTTATTCTTATTATGCCCCTATTTCAGGTACTTATGGTTTTAATATATCTTCGGACTTCGATTTACGTATTAGCATATTTACGACGAATGAAAAGGAAATAAAAAGTGGATACAATCATGTAAAAACCGAGTTTAAAGCTGGAGAAACCTACTTTGTAAATGTGGAGCAATATCGCGACTTATGCCCTTATGAGCTAAACATAGGTGTGCCCAATGAAATTGAAAACATCACAAATCTCACTTTCAAGGAGGGTAATCTCACTTACATAGGACAGGTTGATACTTATATTTATGAAGCCTCAATATCTGGCCGATACCAGTTTAAAACAGAGGCTGATTTGCAAACTTACACAAGAGTAGAGACTGCTGATACAGGGAAGCTAATTGCCACAGGGTGGGGCGGTAGTAGAGATCCTGCAAATGCAGATTTAGATGCTGGAAGGTCCTACAGAATAACGATTGAGCAAGAAGCTAATGATCTTTGCCCATATACATTATTTATTGGTGCAGCGAAACCAACTGAAGAATTGTCGGGACTGATGACTGGAGAAATAACCTATAGCAGTCAAAATGATCGATATTCGTTCACGCCAAATTCTGATGGGGTATATATCATTTCTGTAACATCGGATAAGCAACCCAATATTACAGTTCGCACGGAAACAGGGGCAGAGGTCGGTTTTCAAGGTTATGGGACTTGCACTGTAGAATTAACTGCGAATAAAAAATATATAATACACCTTTCGCCATACTACATATCAGATCTCGCTCCGTATAGTATTAGGATTGATAAAAAATAGATTTGTATAAATAATATTTAAGGAATAGAACCTGTATTGCAAGAACAGAGGGGGCGCTTTTAGAAACCAAGGAACGCGTTCTAAATACCTGAGAACCAAAATGAGAAAGTCAAGATCGGTGCGTGCTCATAGGGTCTGTATAGAACTCGCTTTTATAGGAATTTCGAGATAACTTCTATGAAGTGCCGATAACGCATAGAGTAATTCTGTAAGTCGGTACTGAAAAGCAGACTGAAAATTGACTGAAAGAACTTCGAACTAGAGATACTGAATAGAGTATTATAGGCGAAAATTCAAGGCAAAAACATGATTCGTATTGCCGAATGCATTTTATCCAAAGAGTAAAGTGAAGGTTGTGATGAAACTGTCAAATATATGGAGGGATGAGCATGTCTAGTAGCAATTTCGGTGGTGGTTGCTTGCTATGGTATATTAATTGGATTGATAGCTTATTCAGAAATAAGCGCATTAATAGATTTAATAATCAAGCGCGTGGCATCGAAGAATATCAAAGCACTCCTGTCGGGGTGGTATTCCCGCCACATACTTACAAAGATAGTATTATCGTTTCAGGTGGTGTTCAGAATGAACGACTACAAATTTGCGAAGAATTATTTCGCAATGCTTACAATGCAAAACACCCGGTAATTGTTCTACATACTGCTAACGGCTCAATGGAAAACATCATTGCTCGCAATGGGCTTGGTACAGTTGTTAATGCAAATAACAAAGCGTTCGATGCGTTTACATCATTCAATTTTAACGAGATTGTCCAAGTTGTTACCGATACCTGTAAGTCGAAATACGATATCAAACCAATCGGAAGGTATGTTTTGCAAATTGCGTATGATTTGTTAATTAATCGTGGGAGGAAACCATATTTTACAGGGTTTGCAAGCTGTCCATATTTTAAGTTGAGTGATCATATAACAACAAGACTTAATAACGGTGCGATTACACAAGATATTGCGGATAAGTTGAACTCACTCTTATCAACGGGGCAAGATGAATGTCCAAAAATAGATACATTTTTTGATGATATGAAAGCACAAATTGACTACTTGTCAGCTTCCGATCCGGCTAGTGTCAACGCCGTCAGCGTTTTATCGGCTATAAAAAATAATCAGATTTTATGTATTGACTTGAGATCGTCAGCTAATGTAATGCTCATAGAGTTGATAGTTAACTCACTAATTATTGCTATGAACCGAGGCTATAATTTTTCGTTGCTGATTGACGATATCGCATTTACAAGCAATGATATGCTGAAAAATACAGTGTGCCAAAAAGCTAACCATCATAACATCATCGTTTCAAAAGATTTATATGCGCTCACTGGAGGAAAAGAAGACATTTTTGCATCCATAATTGGCGAAGCCGAAAAGACAGTGCTATTCGCTCATAGTTCAAGCATTAGTTGCGATAAGTGGTCAAAGTATGTTGGCGAGTATGAAAAAATAGATGTTTCTTACAACCGAAATTCTGGTTGGAGCCAAAGTAGTAGATGGGGGTATAGCACAAATGACGGTCAAACAGAAACTCTTAAGCGCGAATCTAAGGTGAAACCAGAGCAAATCAACCGACTGTCACAAAACGAGGCATTTATATACGACCACACAACCAGTAGCTTAATTCATACGGTAATAATATAGGGGTGCGAAATGGAGAAATGCGCTGATTGCTGGTGCGAATACTATGATATAAACAATGGTAATTGTGAAAAATGCATAAAAAGCACAGTAGCAAAAGAAAGGTCGGGGTTAAACGTCATCTTAAAAAGACGCGCTATAAAACAAATCAAGAATAATAACAAGAATAAGTCAACAGGGCAGAATCGATAATAACGAGGAGGCAAACTAATGGCGTTTGTTAAATACGATTTACTAAATCAAGCATATTCTTCTATTCGCATGAGAGAGAATGTGCGACGGCTTAAGACCTATGACATTTTTCATTGTTTACTGGCTGGTAACACTGAGCGCGCCGCTGCTGTAAAAAAGCGCGTGGCTGATTTGCCAGACGACTTTCTCAAATGGATTGAGTTGTGTGATGGAGGTATGTTGTTTGATACAGCAATGCTGACAACAAAGTCACAAGACATCGAGCTTAATCTGTCCTTTGAGACCTATGGTGATTATTATGACGCCGAGTTACGAAAGGATAAGGGGATCGTCGACGATTGGTTTGTATTTGCATCTGCGGTTCATTCCGATGTATTTTTCTTTGATTTGGGTAAGAAAGACGGACAGGTTTACCAATGGGATGTTGAAGATCAAAGTGTCTACACATCATGGACGACCTTTGAGGACTGGCTAACCGATCAAATAAATGAAGCGCTCGAGCTAATTGCAATCAATCAATTGGAACCTCTAGATATTAAGCTGGAGGCAGACTACAATGAGTGATACTAATAAAGAACGCAAAAACGCCGTTCGAGAAGCATGGAAAAATGAAAAGGCATATGTTCGTGAAGGAAAGGGAACACGTGACTGGTCGCAATCTGAACAAAAGGAAATAGTTGCTAAAGGTCGAGCAAATGGCTATGAAGGACACCACATGAAATCTGTAAAAGACTACCCTCAA
>JGI994J12354_10002951_pt1 | contig 16206 bp, 13 predicted proteins | sample IntmicLarv3ML3BL_FD_12354 | JGI IMG/M metagenome (IMG submission 12354) | reverse complement strand
GTTATGAAAGACGGCGATATTATTGAGCAGGGAAATCATGAGGATTTGTTGAAGTCGAAAGGTTTTTATTATGACCTTTATAATAATCAATTTGAAACTGCTTGACATCGGAAAAATAGAATATAATTTTCATGCAATGGGCGAACTATGCTGACACAGTTCGCCCATTTTTAACGCGTTTTATAATTTCGAGTGACTTCTATATTGCCTTATTCGGGTAAATTTATTATTTGTTAAGAAAATTTTTATAGATTAAAATCAAAATTTTCTTGAGCGGAACAGCAATCAGCAGAAATCGAATTGTAAAAATATCCTCGATTAATGTATCAGCCCTCACTCTTTGAGGTATGTTTTGATTATCCTTTTCCCCTGTCACTAAATTATATACAATTGAAGTTTTCTCCTGTCCAAATTTAACGAAATCTTTTTTCAGTTTAACACAAACAAGAATCTCATCATTCATCTCAAAGGTACGCTTTTCTATGCTATGAGGTTGATTTATCCTCTGAGGCGATAAGAATCCATCATCTGTCAAAAACTCCTTGGCTTTTTGCAAATCTCCATCGCTTATCCGAATATAGGTTTGTGCCATTCTTTCCAAATTATCACATGAACGAATCCATGAATTTCCGAGACCGACAGGTACAAATATTTTCACGATAAGAAAAGTATCAAGAGCAAACAATGTAAAATTTGCTATTTTATTTATTGATTTTAAAATTTTATTTTTGTCTTTACGCACATTTATTCCCCTTATTTTATAAATTAAATCCTCGGAACATTATTTCTTTCTCATATTGATTATTTAATTTCAAGTAAAACTCAAAAAATTCTTAATAAAGCTGTTTAAGTTTCCGAACATGTCGGACTCATTTTTTTATGATTTACACTACCGCCGTTTTTAATCAAGAGTATCTCCGCCAAAATAGAAATCGCGATTTCATAAGGCACACCGCTTGCGATATTCAAACCTATCGGCGTATAAATATTTTGCAAAACTTTTTCGTCATATCCCTCTTTTCGCAACTCACCAAACAGCGTCGCAACTTTTTTCTTGCTCCCTATCATACCCAAATAAGAATAATCTTTGTTTAAACAAAAACGCAGAGCCGCGTCGTCCGTGCCGTGCCCTCTTGTGCAAATAACGATGTAAGGATTGCCGTAAAATTTCACGTCCGTTTCAAATTTTTCGGGAGTTGTAACTATATATTCGACATTTTTAAAATTGTCCGCAAATTCAGGTCTGTCTTCAATAACCTTAACAAAAAAACCTGCGTCCGTGGCAATTTTGGCCAGGTTCATACCGATATGCCCCGCCCCGAAAATATATAAATAATTTTCATCGCCCAAAACATGCCCGAAACCACTCATCGCGCCGCCGCAAATCATACCTTTTTCGGAATGGTCGTAATTAAATTCAAAAATTTTATTTCCGTCTTTAATGGTTTTAATCGCTTCCTGAATAATTAAATATTCTGTTTTTCCTCCGCCGACAGTCCCGAAACTTTCGCCGTTTTCCAAAACCGCGATGCATTGCCCGACGCTTGCGGGGGAACTTCCGTTAATTTTTGTTACCGTAACGAGCGCGACTTTATTTCCGCGTGAAATATTTTCTTTTATGAAATCTAAAATATTAGTTATCATTTTCAAAGCCCTTTCTGTTATCAAGTGCCGAAAGAAATTCGGTCGCCGAAAGCGACTTTTGCGAAACAAAAGCACCGACTTGTTTTTTTAAGTATAAATTATTTTTTGAATTTATGAAAAAAATATTTTCGACAAGTTTAATTATTTTTGGTTTTTGTGTCGATAAAATCTCAAGGAAGAAGTTTTTGGAATCGAAGTTTTTGGAATTAAAACTTTCGGAATTAAATCTGTTCGGTCAGCTTGTTCAAATTTCCAAACAACTCTGTTGAATATAAAAAATATTAAATTTGCCTTCGGCATCACAAACTTTTTTTACGGGCGATTCAAAATTTTACAAATTTATTTGGATTTGCCGTTATATTATAAATCTGAAAAATCAACTTGGCGATAAAGTCACAGTTTCATTACATTAAGTTTACAAATATAGTTTCTCTTGTGAAAATTACAAGTAAATGTTATACTTGCCTCAGAGAAATTATAATTTTTACACATTGAATGTAATGGTTTTAGGCATTTTTCAGATTGTTGACCTCGGTAACAAACTTTTGATAAAAGTGTCTGATTTATACAAATGTAAAAAATATCCTTTGAGGAGTGAGTTTCAATGAACTTTTTAAAATTATCGGCGAATAAAAAAAATTCGGCATTTCTGATTTTTGCGGTTTTAACACTAAGCATTATAATTGTCGGCTTTAGTTTAAAAAATGTACGGGCGGAAAACGGTTGGATTACGGAAAAGAGCGACGGCTATTATAATATAGGCAATGACATGGAAGTCAAAATAGATATATTGAGCGGTGACCAAAAAAGTATTAACGATTCCAATAATTTATTTTACAACGGGCAAAAAGTCTACATAAAGATTGATTGGCGGGCGGTTGAGGACATCACGCAGGATACATCGACGAAATTGGAATTGCCGATTAAAACCAATGAAAAGTCCGTTTCATTTGAAACACCGCTTTTAAAAAATGTCGAAATATTATCCGAGGACAACGCAGTTTTGACAACGATGAAAGAAGAAGGAAATTTGATAACAACGACTTTTTTCGCGAAAGAGGAATCGCCCATATTAAAAGGAACTACGGGGCAGATTTTAATCCCGCATAATATTTTCACAACATCGGACGGAAGCAGTTTTATTCCGCAAACATTACAATTGACTTTGATATCAAACGACAACGGAAGAAAAGTTGTCAGCAAACAAATCGGGAAAATTGCCGACGGATTAAACGCTTCAAACTTTATTTTAAAAGACAAAGCAGGTACGGAAGAATTAAATCAATTTGAAAACTTAGAGAAAAATTTAGTTTCATTAAATTTTGAATATAAAAGCGGACCTAACGGAATTAACGGCGGCGACGCGGTTCTTTTAAAATTTGAAAATTATATGGAGGATAACAAAGTCGGAAAACTTGTGCCTTACGCGCATGATTCGATAGCTTTAAAAGATGCGTCGGGGCAAGTTGTGGGCTCGTTATCTTTCATGAAAAAATCGGCGGATATCGGCTCTAATTATATGCGCCTTACATTCAATAAATCTTTTGAAGGCAGAGGGCAAGTTAACGGAAATGTGAAAGTTTTGCAGGAACTTAATTTCAGCAAAGCGATTTCGGAAGAATCCGTAATTACGATTATTTCAAATAAAACAATGAATTTATTGCCTGTGAGAGGTCCTAAAGAAATTGAAAAAAGTCTTGAAAACAGATTTGATTTTTATTTGAAAGATGCTCAAATAGTCAGAAAAAATGTTGCGATAAACGAAAGAGATATTTTGAATGAAGGCAACGTAACAATCAGCGTTACACCGAATGTTATTTTGCAGGAAGCAAATAATTATGATAATTACCATATCGATGAAGAATCGATAAGAATAGTTAAAATTTTGGGCAAAAAAGAAAACGCAAGCAGTAACATCGCAAGCTATATATTTGAAAACTCAACTTTAAAACCCGCCATTGTCGACGGCACGGACAGAATCGGCGAAACAAGAACGGCTTACGGCGGTAAAAGAGGGCTTACGATTAGTGAATTTTCTTCATATGCGGATGCCAAAGATATTATTAAATTCAGTAAAGATGTTAACGGATATATAACGGGTTTTGATATTTCGCTCGGCAAACTTAACAATCAAGAGGACGCTTCGGGCGAATATACAACCATTGATGTCGATAATGCAACAAGCTCCGTAAAAAAATCGGGCAAAGCTTTCGGATATTTAGTTTACTATAATCTTATAAGTTTGGAAGAAGAAGCCGTCAGCACCAAAAAAGAAATCGGCGGAACTTTAAAAGTTCAGATAGTAGATAAAAGTTCTTTACCTGTCGGAAATGTCGAATTGGTTATCGAAAACGGTACTGATTTTACTCAAAAGGGAATTACAAATAAAGATGGGTTTGTTGAGTTTTCATCTCTCGGAATCGGGAAATATACATTAAAAGACTTGAGCGACGGCGAAAATAAATTAGAGCCCGTCGAGTTTGAAGTTACAAAAGAGAATCAAACAAATTTAGATTTAACGATAGACAGAAATAACGTAAACAGAAACGACATTTCATATTCGACAAGAATTTATAATAACGGAGTTGGGCAAACAACAGAAAGTTATTTGAATATTATTTCTACCGATTATGAAAAAGCGAGATTTAAAATAGTTTATAAAGATAAAGATACTGGAAAAGCTGTCACGGGCGGCGAGTTTTTGATTTTTGACAAAGAAGGCTACCGCATTGACGGCGATTTGGGTGTTGTAAGTATTCAGTCTAACGGTGAGGGCGTAAGTAATCATCTGCCGCTTGGCGAATATTATTTCATTCAATCGAAAGCACCTGCGGGATATGCAAATCACACCGATAAAATAATTGTAAAGCTTGATGTTAACGATGCCGTTAATCAATATGAAGTTTTTGTCAGCGGTGCGGTTTCCATTGAAGTCAGCAATCTTTCAAAAGGAAGCACAAAAGGTATTGCGGGAACAACCTTTAATATATATTCACACAATAATATTAAAGAGGTCATCGACACGATAACCACTGATGAAAACGGTATCGCGACATCGAAGAAATTACCTTTCGGAAGATACTTTTTGAAACAAACGGGCATAAGCGGAAGTTATGAACTTATTTCTGTTAATGTTCCGATTAGCGTTGAGTTTTTGGGCGTTAACGCAGACGGAGTTTTCAAAGTTAAAATCGAAAATCCGCCTGTCGCAAAAGAAGTCCCGCAGTTGGAATTATCTCTCGGAAATGACGTTATTGATTTGGGCGCAAACGAGGAAACTCCTTTATCCGCACCGAGTTTTGGAAATTCTGAAGAACAAATAACAGCGACTGACGAAAATATTCAACCTTTAAATAATGAAAATACAAATCAAAGAGGCGATGAGAATAAAAATAATCCCGTTACGGGTGAAACCAAAAAAGAAAATCCCGTTACGGGTGATAATTTAATGCTGTTTTCAATTGTTTTGTCGGCGGCGGGCGTATTGTTTTTGGTGATTGTAAGAGAAAAAATAATTGAATTTATTGCGAGATGATAAATTTTAAAAATTGAAATTAAAAACTAAAACGAAAGGCTGTAGGGAAATCATTTCGACTCTTTCCCTACAGCCTTTTTTTGTTTTTGCTAAACATAATTAAATCAAATACCAATCCAAAAGCTGATTGCTTCGCACATCTAATTTAAATTCAACAGGCGGCGCATTTTCTAGATTAAGCATTATTTTATTAAACGCGGAAACTTCTTTTCGCTTCATATATATTTCTTTTTCCGATGCGGAAATTTCTTTGTAATTCAAAATTTTTATTTCGCTTAATTCTTTTTTTAATTNTTTNAGTTCGTTTTCTTTTATTTCACACGCTTTATACGCCAAATCCATGCCTTTTTTTATATTTCCCGCTTTTGCGGATTCCACAAACACAACATATACATATTGTAAAAACCAATCATATTCGATGCAATAGTATTTAAATGCTTCATCAAAATAATTTTCCGCTTTTTCATAATCTCCGAGCCCGAAATATAATTGCGCCAAAAGTAAATCCTCACCCTCAAGTTTAAACTCGTCCATTCTCTTTTTTAAAATCCCGAAAACGCCCCAGTTATACAGATTTATAAATAAGCAATAAATCGAATGTTCTTTATTTGAGTTGGTTTCGTTTGCGTCATTGCTCGCGATGGTAAAATAAGTCGTCGCCTTTGCGAAATCACCCGTTAAATTATATGCGAGTGCAAGATTGTGATTAATTGTGTTATGCTCGCTGTATTCCAAGGCTTTGCGATACATCAAAACGGATTTTTCAAATTCGCCGAGCGACAAAAGAATATCGCCGTAAATCGCATACGGAAAATGTGAATCGGGATTGAAGCCAATCGCTTTTTCTATAATCGCTTTCGCTTCAACACAGCATCGCAAATCATAAAACAAAAACCATGCCAAATTATTTAAAGTAAGCACGCACGGAAATTCCTCGGCGTTTTGTTCAAATAATTCTAACGCCAAATCATAATCCGCATTTTTTAAAGCATTAATTGCATCTTTATTTTTTTTAATCGAAATATTTTCGCACATAAAAAACTCCCACGGTTACAGTTTTAAATCTTTCTTAATTTTAGACGGACTTTATTTATTCGGTTTATTCTCAGCGCGATATCGTGACGGAGAGATTCCCGTTATATTTTTAAAAACTCTGGAGAAATGCGACAAAGTAAGATAGCCGACTTTAAAAGCGATATACGATATCGACAAATCCGTTTTCGCGAGCAAAATCNCCGCTTGTTTTATGCGCACTTGATGTTGATATTCCATTATCGTAACGCCGACAATTTTTTTAAAAACTCTATGTAAATAATAAGGGTCGCCGTATAAAATTTTCCCTAAATGTTTCGGAGATATTTTCTCGGCATAATTTATGTCAATATAATTTTTTATTTTTTCCGCCCATTCCATTTTTGAGCCTTGCCAATCCATGTTATCCGGTCTGCAACGCTTACATGGGCGATAGCCGGATTTTTTTGCGTCCTCAACGGAATAAAATATTTCAACGTTTTTGGGATTCGGAGTCCGTGCCGTGCATGATGGTTTGCAAATATTTTTTGTAGTTTTGAGCGCGTAAAAAAATTTCCCGTCATAGGATTTATCACAATTTTTTATAGCGCGCCACTGCTCATCATTCATTTTTCTCTCACACATAATAAAAACCAACCCTAAGGATAATATATAATACAAACATAATCTTATCACATTCACATTCATTATAAACTCTTTTTTGAATTTAAAGTCAATTTAATTCAAGGCAGAAATGTAATGCTTGCCTTGACAGTCAATTTTAATATAATTTTTTTAATTTAAAGTCAACCTCGTGAAAATTTTTATATCGATTTTGTGGTATGGTATAATTCAGCTTGTTAGTAGAAGCTAACTTAATAAAAAAAGGTGATGTTTATGCAATTGCTTATGGCTAAAAAAGGTGAAGAACGAAAAATACTCAAGCTTCTTCTTAAAGAAGAACAAAGGCGACAGCTTGAAAATCTCGGATTCTTATCCGGCGAACTTATTAAAATTATATCTAACGTAAACGGTGTTTTTGTCCTCGAAGTCAAGGGAGCGAGAATGGCAATCGACGAGATGACAGCCGCAAAAATACTTGTTTCCTAGATTGAAGAGGAACGATGGAAAGGGGAAAACATGAGAACACTAAAAGATGCGAAAATCGGAGAAACCGTTACGGTTCATAAAATCGAAGGCGAAGGCGCGTTAAAGCGCAGAATTATGGATATGGGAATTGTGAGAGGCGCGGAAGTTTATATCAGAAAAGTTGCGCCGCTCGGTGACCCGATTGAAGTAAAAGTCAGAGGATACGAACTTTCTTTACGCAAAGAGGACGCGGAAAATATAATTCTTAAATGAACCACCTCGCCCAAGCACTCGGGTATTAAACCTGTTCACTCGCGGACATTCGCAAAAATAAAAATTAAGGTCGTGAACGCTGTCCGCACCCGCTCTCACTGTTTTTCACTTCGTGAAAAATTGCTTACGGCAACCGGCATCTTCCGGCAACTACATTTTGAAAAAAAAGTGAGGCAAAAACTTTTGGCGAAAAGCATTCCGCTTTTCCGGAAGAAATTTAAATGATTGTTTTAATTTTAGAAATCGAAAATATTATGTGTTAAAAAAATCCTATTTCAAATTACATTAGACCTGTTCGGAAAACACCTTTATTGAACGGGAATAAACGCGTATGCTTTTTTGGTGTGCAAAAAAATAAAAGTTACCTATATCTAACTACATATATTACATAGAGGAGGTGTAGACCGTGTCTATAAAAATTGCTCTCGCCGGAAATCCGAACAGTGGTAAAACAACAATGTTTAACGACTTAACGGGAAGTTCGCAGCGTGTTGGAAACTGGCCCGGTGTTACAGTAGAAAAAAAAGAGGGAAAACTCAAAACAGATAAAGAAATTATAATTCAAGATTTGCCCGGAATATATTCACTTTCTCCTTACACTTTGGAGGAAGTCGTTTCTCGCGAATATCTTATTAACGAAAAACCGGACGCAATTATTAATATCGTTGACGCAACCAACATAGAAAGAAATCTTTATTTGACAACGCAACTCACAGAACTCGGGATTCCCGTTGTACTTGCGCTTAATATGATTGATGTTGTTCAAAAAAACGGTGATGAAATCAATATTGTTAAATTGGGTAACGAGTTAGGCTGTGCGGTTGTCGAAACTGCCGCCGCAAAAGGGCAAGGCACAAAAGATGCCGTACAAAAAGCGGTCGAGCTTGTTAAATCAAAAAAATCCGTAACTTCAAAAAATATTTTTTCTAAAGAAGTTGAAAGTTATATTTCACAAATCGAAGATTTAATAAAAGATGCGATTAAAAACGATACTCGTTGGTACGCGGTTAAATTATTCGAGCGCGACGAAAAAGTTTTGGAACAAATTAAATTATCAAACAGCGTACAAGACCAAATCGAAACAATAATCGTAAAATGTGAAACCGAATTTGATGATATCAGCGAAAGCATCATAACTTGTGAAAGATATAATTACGTCGGCGAAATCGTTAAAAATTCCGTTAAAAAGAAAAATACATCGAACATGTCCGCTTCGGATAAAATCGACAGTATCGTTACAAACAGAATTTTAGCGTTACCGATATTTGCTTTGGTTATGTATCTTGTTTATTATATTTCCATAGTTACAATCGGAGATATGGGAACAGGCTGGGTCAACGATGTATTGTTCGGCGAAATCGTACCCGATGCGGTCGGCGGATTTCTTGACAGCGTCGGAACTGCGCCTTGGTTAAGCGGATTGATTCTTGACGGTATTATCGCAGGTGTCGGTGCGGTTCTCGGATTTTTACCGCAAATGTTGGTATTATTTTTCTGCCTTGCTATTTTGGAAGACTGCGGATATATGTCGCGTATCGCTTTCATTATGGACAAAATATTCAGAAAATTCGGACTCTCCGGAAAATCATTCATTCCTATGTTGGTTACGACAGGTTGCGGCGTCCCGGGTATCATGGCATCTCGTACAATCGAAAACGAAAACGACCGCCGAATGACAGTTATGACGACTACTTTCGTTCCTTGCGGAGCAAAACTACCGATTATCGCTCTCATCGCCGGCGCATTGTTTGATGATGCAGCTTGGGTAGCGACTTCCGCATATTTCGTCGGTGTTGCCGCAATTGTTATTTCCGGTATCATGTTAAAGAAAACAAAAATGTTTGCGGGCGACCCGTCACCATTCATTATGGAATTGCCCGCTTATCACATGCCTTTACTCGGGAGCGTTGTAAGAACAACTCTTAATCGCGGTTGGGCATTCATAAAAAAAGCTACATCTGTTGTTATGTTGGCTATGGTAGTGATTTGGTTTTTACAAACTTTCAATTGGTCTTTGGAAATGGTCGATGCCGAAGAATCTATTCTTGCGACTTTAGGAAATATTATTGCTCCTATCTTCACGCCGCTCGGTTGGGGCGATTGGAGAGCCGCCGTCGCAACCGTGACAGGGCTTGCCGCAAAAGAAATTGTTGTCGGTACATTCGGTGTTCTTTACGGATTTGAAGAAGTTGCGGAAAACGGCGAAGAATATTGGTCAGCTTTTCAAGCAGGCTTTACACAAATTTCTGCTTACAGTTTTTTAGTGTTCAATTTGCTTTGTGCTCCTTGTTTCGCGGCAATCGGCGCTCTTCGGAGTGAATTGCGCTCTGATAAATGGACTTGGTTTGCCGTCGGATATCAATGCGGTTTTGCTTATCTTGTTTCATTAATCATATATCAATTCGGAACTTTGTTCACGGGCGGCGGATTCGGATTGGGAACAGTTTTTGCGATAGCCGCGTTAGTTTTCTTACTCTATATGTTACTCAGAAAACAAAAATACGGAAATCAAATCAGCAAAAGTTCGGTTTCTTCAGTCGATAAAGCTACAGTGAGGTAAATATTTATGGGGACAATTATTGTCGGCACGGTCGTATTCGGATTTTTAGGTTTGACCGCCTATAATCTTTATAAAGATAAGAAAAACGGCGGTGGTTGCGTCGGCTGTGGGAGTGCTTGTAATTGCGCAAAAAAAAATAAATGCAAATAATAAAGAAGAAAAAATAAAGTATGACGTTTTTAAAATTTACGTCATACTTTATTTTTTTCTATTTGTGAATCGGAATCCATATAAAATTTGTCCTCTACCAAAATGAAAATAAATCCGATATTTATTAATAAGTAAAGTAACGTTTATCATTTAGGGGGGATTTTTTATTAATATTTTAGGAGATTATATCTTTGGAGATATAATAAAAAGTAAAGGCAACGATGAAATTTTGGAACACATTTCAAATAATTATAAAAATGTTAACGATGATGACTTGAAAAATTATTTATTATATTTTTCGTGCGTGTATTTCTTCGCCGATGTTTTAATCGAGGAAAACGCGGATATTACTTTGGAGGACGTATTATACAGCAGATATTACTGGTTTGTTATGTACGCGAAAAGATATAAAGATATTTTCAAAAACGATTTAGGTTTTGACGCGCAAGAAAGCAGTTTGATAAGCGATATCGATAATTATTTTAAGAATGAAGTTGACAGAACTTTAATCAAAAATATAAAAGAGGGAAATTTAGTCCTCTCATAATTGTAATTTAACTCAAGGCATTACATTTTCATCAAAGATGTAATGACTGCCCTAACGAGCCGATGAGTAATAACTTTTCGGTTCTTTTTTATGAAAAGACTTCAAATTAAACGGAAATTAATTATTGAAAAAATGTACACAAAAAGTTAATTTTAAAAACAATTGAAAAATTCGTTATTTTGAGTTAATATTGTAATTAAAAAAACAAAAGAAAGCTACCCTTGACAGGAATTTAATGTTATAATGATGAATAGTTTTTTATAAAAATTAGGACTCGTCAGTGGTTTTGCTTTGCGAAACTTGCCTCTCAGTGTTTTTGCTCCGCAAAAGAAACATCTATCGGGTGACACCTTAGGCAATCGGATTCTTTCCGACACTACATAAAAATTATTTATAGACCCACCTAAAACCCGCTTTCGACAGATTTTTGATAGGTTTTTTCGCCGGACGAGAAAGTGACACGCCATATATCGAAGAAATTGTATAAGCGAGCATAAATGAAGTATGGCGGAATAGGTTTGGTATGCCCAATATTCCATAAATTCTTGTTTTAACGGGGTTGGAAAGGAAATTATTATGAGCAAGAACATAATTTTAGTTGCAGAAAGTGGTTCGGATATTCCGGTTGACGTAGCAAAACGCTACGGAATCCACATTGTTCCAATGCATGTTACATTTGGCGATACTACGTTGGAGGACGGTTCTTTCCCGATTGAGGATATTTATGATTATCATAAAAAAACAGGACGTATACCAAAAACAAGCGCATGCTCACCGGACGATTTTATGAAAACTTTTGATGAGATTCATTCTCAGCATCCGGAAAAAGATATATTATATTTAGCCTATTCCGTGGCGACAACGGCATCATATCAAAGCGCGATGCTTGCGGCGGAGGGTCGCGATTACAAACTTACAAGTATCGATACACAACAGGTTTCGGGAGGTCAAGCGGCGATTGTAATTAAAATAGCCGAAATGCTTGACAAAAATCCGGATTTATCCCTCGAAGAAGCGGTTGATGCAGCTAACGACTTGATTAAAAAAACGCATATGTGTTTCTTGCCGGACAATTTAGATTTTTTACGTGCAGGCGGGCGCGTTAGCAACGTTGCGTATTTGGGAAGCAGATTACTCGGGATTCACCCTTGTATTGAAATAAAAAACGGTCTTTTAACCGCGACTAAAAAATATCGCGGCAGTCTGCTTAAATTAGCACCGCGTCTTATTCGCGAATATACAAAATTATACGGATTTAATAAAAATCGAATCTATTTCCTTTGGTCTGTGGGTTTGGGCGATGATGTAAAAGAAGTCGCGGAAAAAGAAGCAAAAGATTGCGGATTCAAAGAAATTGTTTGGCTTCGTACAGGTTGTGTTATCACAACTCATTCCGGTCCGGGCACTTTCGGATTAGTCGGAATCAGCCTTGCTTAATTTGATAAGCATAAATTACTGAAAATAAAAACCTCTTTCTCTATTCTGATGATTGAAAGAGGCTTTAAAACATGATAAAATATTTACGGGTAGAGGCTTTTCATTCGTGAAATCCTCGCAAAAGCAATCTCTTGCGGAGGTTGCTTTACTCTTTTTCAGCCCTTTTATTCAGATGTCCAATTCGTCGCGCACTTCCGTTAAAATAAAACCCAATAAATTTTGTCCGCGCCACATTAACGGATTCGTTATTTGACTGTTATTTATATCCATTCCGATGCCCCAAATAATATCTAAAGGGCTTGCCTCCACAATTATTTGTGGGTTTGTATTTTTCAGAAACATTCCCAATTTTTTGTTTTGCGAAAATTTTTCGTAGTTTCCTTTTTTAACAATTTCAATTCTTTTTGAATCCCATATTTCCTCTTGAAAATTTTTGACTTTTCGCCCTAAACCTTTAATTTTATTAGGTTCGTTACTTTTTAAAATTTTATTTTCGACTTCGGTATCGCCGAATAATTTTGCCTTTTCAGCCATCATATATTGTTCCGCACTGCTGTATTTGATTCCGTCAACTTTAAATTCGCACGGAAACCATTGACTCAAGCAACTTTTGTCAACATTGTAATCGCTTTTTCTGCGATGCCCCCAGAAAAATAAATATTTTAATTTTTCTTCGTTTATGTGTTTTTCTTTTAACCATTCCAAAGTATATTTCATATTGTTTACCTCGATAATTTTATTTTTTACGATTCTAAAAGGCATTGATGCTCTGTTTTAATATCGACTTGATAAATAATATTATATATTTAAAATAGTATAAAATAAAGGAAAAAGCTATGTGCGATTCTTTCTGCATTTCAGTAAATAAAGATTATAAATTTTTATTCGGAAAAAATTAAAATTATTTTTTAGTCAATATGAAAAGTTGTTCTGATTGAAAAACAACGAAAACAATGGTAAGGTAATTCTATCGTGAATTTTTTTGCGAAAAAATTTCGGAGTTTAACTTCAAAATAAATAAAATCGGTAAATACTTTTTAAAATTTTTGACGACATTTAATTAGCATAAAAATTTTTTATTGAAATAAAAATAAGTATCTAACGGTAATTTACACAAGATTAAAGGAGGCATTTTTAATTATGAATAAATCAATTCAAAAACTATTTTTCACGGCAACGGTAACGACGGCGATAGTGTTTTCGGGCTGTACTTTAGAGGGCGAAGCAATTACGAAAGCGCCCAATACCATAAAGATTCCCTCACAAAACTCAAAAACGGAAAGTGAACCCGAGGAATCATCGGAAACACCGAAAGTTACAACTCAAAATGAAAACTCAATCAAAATAAACATAGAAGATACGATGACAATAAACAGAAATCTTGTTGCGAAAATGATAGGTTTAACTTTTTATGATAAAAACCAAATCAGCGCGATAGACAGAGAAATTTCTTTTGCCGATACGGCGGCGGCAAATTGGTATGACAAATATATAAACGCCGTTTCGATTGACGGATATATGTCGGGCGCGGACGGATTATTTCGCCCGAACGAAAATTTAACGCTTAACGAGGCACAGCTTTTAATTAATAAAATGGACAAAAACAACACACAAAAAATACATATCACGGAGGAAAACAAAAACAAGCCGATATCATATGCGTTATGGTGTGAGTTGTATTTCAACATGCTTGATAATATTTCCGGCGATACTTCTTTCAAGGATAATTATCAAATACAAGAAAAAAATATTATCATTATGGCAACAAAAAATAATAACGAAAATCTCGGCGAATGGAATTTGATTACGGACAACGGACCTTTAAATTATGAGGGTTTTGATATGTCGTATTATTTAGATAAGGAAATTACGGTTTTGTTAAAGGGCAACGAAATTATTTGTGTCCTCGGAGTTAAAAACGAAAGCCCCACAATCAAAAGCGCGTATTTAGTGAAAAGCAATAACGAAAGCATAACCATTTTTTCGGGCGGAATCGAAAGAACTTATAAATTTACGGGCGTTGCGGGCGAAAAAAATTATGAAAACAAAATTTGCGATATTGAAATATCTAACGGGACTTGCAAAAGTTTGAAAGTTTATACAGACCAAATAACTTCCACAATAAAACAAGTAGGCGCGAAAAGTATTGAACTCGATAAAATCGGAATTAAAAACTTTTCGGAAAATATAAAAATATATTCCGTAACCGACGGCGTTGTAAAATGGAAATCTATCNCAAATTTGACGGTCGGAACGGATATCGCATATTACACAATCGACAATGCAAATATTAATGCGGCGATTATAACAAAAACTTCAAAACCTTTTAATTTGCGCGTTGCTTTAAACACGACGGGTTTTGCGTCGTTAATTCATAAAGATGTAACGATAACATCGGACGAAAACTTTATTGTTAAAACGGGCGAAGAAACAAAAGAATATAAAGCGGGCGAGGAATTGCACATCGCGGAGGGCTCGGATTTATTCGGACAACAAAGAATTTCTGTAAACACAAAATCGGGTGACGGAAAAATNTCTGTCAAAACCATAAAAAGAAATAATTTAACTCCCGCTTATCGCGGAGTGATTGAAATCGCGAAAGGCAACGGCGGTTTTGTTATCGTAAACGAAGTTGATTTAGACCAATATTTATACTCTGTTGTTCCGAGCGAAATGCCGACAAGACACGGAATCGAAGCGGCAAAAGTTCAAGCGGTTACGGCGAGAAGTTATGCTTATATGCAATATTACGCAAATAAATTTCACGAATACGGCGCGAATGTGGACGATTCGGTTTTGTGCCAAGTTTATAATAACGTTCAAGAAACAAGCATCGCCATCGAAGCTGTGAATGCAACCAAAGGACTTTGCGTAACTTATAACGACGAAGTAATAAGCACAAATTTCTTTTCGACATCGGCGGGACACACGGCAAACAGCGGCGAGGTTTGGACAACGGGCGGCGCGTTTCCGTCAGATACAAAAGAATATTTGCAGGCGACAAAACAGTATAGCGGAAGTGATTTCGGCAATTTATCAAACGAAGAAAACGCATATAAATTTTTGAAAGAAACAAATATAGATTCTTACGATAAAAATTTTACGTGGTTCAGATGGAATGTCGCGATGACAAAAGAAGAGTTGACAAATTCTATAAATAAGGCGATTAAAACGCGCTATAACGCTAATAACGCATTAATAAAAACTTTGGCGGACGACGGGCATTACAGAAGCAAACCTATCGAATCTATCGGAGAATTAAAAGATTTGGAAATCGTTAAACGCGGGGCGGGCGGAAATATTATGCAGTTAAAAATCGTCGGCACAGAAAAAACGGTTATGGTTTATACGGAATATAATATCAGATTATTACTCGCTCCCGCACAGTTTAAAGACGGCGGACGAGATATTTTAATAAACAGAATCGATAAAACGCAAGCGGCAAATTATTCTTTGATGCCGAGTTCATTTTTTGTAACGGATAAAACTTTTGACGGCGACAATCTGAAAGAAATTAAATTCTTTGGCGGCGGAAACGGTCACGGCGTCGGCATGAGTCAAAACGGCGTTAAGGGAATGATTGATAAAGGATTTACTTTCGATGAGATAATTAAACATTACTTTAAAGGAACTGAAATTAAAAATAAATTTTAAAATTCCAAACGTTAAAATTAAAACAGTAAAACTAAAAAGGATTCCTCTATTTAAAAAAATTAAATGTGAGAGAATCCTTTATTTTTGATTTTTATTAATGCGTTTGTCCCGCATTAATTTCAATATCGTTTTTATTTTCAATAACAGCTTCGATTGCATATCTAAGCCCGTCTGAAATTGTCGCCGTCGGCATACTCGGCGTGCCCGCGGGTTTATTTATTACTTGTTGCGTATCATAAGGGACATGAATAAAACCGCCTTTGATATTATGAAATTCCTTATCAATGAAATACATTAAATTATAAA
>JGI994J12354_10002950_pt1 | contig 16208 bp, 12 predicted proteins | sample IntmicLarv3ML3BL_FD_12354 | JGI IMG/M metagenome (IMG submission 12354) | reverse complement strand
ATGATCAGTTCGGACATGCTGCATTTGACGGCGGAGCTGGCGGAGGAGCCGGTGGCTTTGGCGGTTTTGACTTTGGCGGAGATATGGGAGATATTTTTGGAGATTTCTTTGGGGATTTATTTGGCGGAAGCCGCCGCAGAAATTCCAATGGACCAAGGCAAGGGGAAAATGTAAGAGCTAGTATGCGTGTTACCTTTGAAGAAGCAATTTTTGGTGTTGAAAAAGAACTTGATATAATGTTAAAAGAAAATTGTAAGACTTGCAGCGGAACAGGTGCAAAAGCAGGAACTACAGCGGCAACTTGCGGTAAATGTGGTGGTAAAGGGCGTGTGGTTATGATGCAGCAATCGCCGTTTGGCCGTATTCAAAGTGAACAAATTTGTCCAGATTGTAATGGCAGCGGTTCAATAATAAAAGAAAAATGTTCAGATTGTATGGGAACTGGTTATACCAAGATAAGAAAGAAAGTGCCTGTAGAAGTGCCAGCAGGTATTGATAATGGACAAAGTATTAGATTTAGAGGCAAAGGCGAACCAGGTTCTAACGGCGGTGAAAGGGGAGATTTGCTTGTTGAAATATTAGTAAGTAATCATCCTGTATTTAAGCGTCAAGATACAAATATATTTTCTACAGAAGCGATTTCATTTGCTAAAGCGGCACTTGGAGGAGAACTTATAATTAAAACTGTAGACGGACAAGTTAGCTATGAAATTAAAGCTGGTATTCAGACAGATACTAAAGTAAGACTTAAGGGAAAAGGTGTTCCATCACTAAGGAATAAGGCAGTACGAGGAGATCATTATGTTACGCTTGTAGTTAAAGTTCCAGAAAAGATGAATGAAGAACAAAAAGAAGCACTTAGAACTTATGATGCACTTATGAATGGAGAAAATCCTGACAAAGGAAAATTGAAGAAAAAAGGGTTTTTTAAGTAGAAATATGTATGGTGAGTAGATTATAACAGCAATGTTATATTGTAAATTTTAAGATAAAAATAAAAAGAGCAAGGCAATATGTACATAATATTATTAATGTAGATATTGCCTTTTGCTAAAATATAAGACCAGCTATAAATCAGGAATTTTTTATAGTAATAGGAAATTGATTTCTATTACATAAAAAACCTCTGGTGGAGCATACTGCGGCGTACAATGTAGATGTCGCAAATTGCGACCGCCATAGGCGAGAGTTTCGCTTGCGAAACTCTATTGTGCATTTAAGAAGGATACAATCAACATTTGAAAACCTATAAAAAGATAATTAGAAATTAGTAAATTATTTAAAAGAAAAAGAGGAATATATAAATATGAAATGGAAAAAATATACACTTTATACAACCACAGAGGCAGAAGATATAGTAAGCAGTATATTAGACAGCTTTGGTGTTGAAGGGATTGAAATTGAAGATAATGTTCCGCTTAGTGAGGCTGAAACTAAAGGAATGTTTATTGATATATTGCCAGAACTGCCAGAAGATAAAGGTGAAGCTAAGATACATTTTTATTTGGAAGATACATCACTTGATTCAGAATTTTTTGAAAATATTAGAGCTGAATTAAAAGAAATGTCAAATTTTATTGATTTAGGAAGTTGTATTATAGAAGAATCTGAAACAGAAGATAAAGATTGGATAAATAATTGGAAAAAGTATTTTAAACCATTTTATGTTGATGATATTCTTATAAAGCCTACATGGGAGCAAGTTCCTGAAAATGATAATAGTAATTTAATGATAGAGATAGACCCTGGAACTGCATTTGGTACGGGTTCACATGAAACTACTCAATTATGTATAAAGCAGTTGAAAAAGTGTATTAAGGCTGGAGATAAAGTATTGGACTTAGGGTGCGGCAGTGGAATTTTGTCTATTGCAGCAATAAAACTTTTTGCAAGTGAAGTAATAGGAACTGACTTAGATGAAAATGCGATAATAGCTTCAAATGAAAATGCACTTATTAACAATATTAGTAAAGATGAATTTAAAGTATATATGGGCAATATTATTGAAGATGAAGAATTAAAAGAAAAGGTAGGGTTTGAAGAGTATGATATTATAGTAGCAAATATTCTTGCAGATGTTATAATATTACTTACTAAAGTAGTACCAGCACATTTAAAAAAAGGCGGAGTGTTTATCATGTCAGGTATTATTAATACAAAAGAAAATGCTGTAAGGGAAGCACTAGAGGCAGTGTCAGAACTTAAAATTATAGAAACTACATATCAAGGTGAATGGGTTTCTTTTACGGCTGTAAAAAATAATTAAAAAACTTATACAAATATTAAATAAAAACTGTTATGTTAAGTTAAATTGCAGGCTACAGATTACAGGGCAGTTTTAAAATTGGTTATAAACAAAATTTAAGAGAGAGGAACATATGATGTATAACAACATCATACAAGAATATATGCAGCATTTTTTTATTAGTAAAAATAATATAGAAGGAAATATGGTAAGAATAGGCGGTACAGATTTTAAACATATCAAAAATGTACTAAGAATGAAAATTGGTGAAGAAATTCTAATAAGTGATGATGATACAGCTTCATATATATGTGAAATTATAGAGTTTGATGATACAGAAGTTGTTGCAAAAATTGTGCCTAAAGAGGCAATAGATAGAGAACTTCCAGTTGAAATTTGGGTGTTTCAAGGACTTCCTAAGTCAGATAAAATGGAAACTATTATACAAAAAAGTGTAGAACTTGGTGCATTTGCAATCGTACCTGTAGTAACAAATAGAACAATAGTTAAAATTAATAAGGATAAAGAAGCTAAGAAAACTAAAAGGTGGCAAACAATTTCAGAGAGTGCGGCAAAACAATCTATGCGAAATAAAATTCCTAAGGTTTATGAACCTATTAGTTTTGAGGAAGCAATTAAAATAGCGGCTGATTTTGATGTTAGGCTTATTCCATATGAAAATGAAGAAGGATTTGAATATACTAGAAAAGTACTTTCTAATATAAAGTATAATTCCAAAATAGCAATATTTATAGGACCAGAGGGTGGCTTTGAAGAAAGTGAGATTATTAAGGCTAAAAGTCTTGATATACTGCCGATAACATTAGGAAAAAGGATTTTAAGGACAGAAACAGCAGCACTTACACTGCTTTCGATGTTAATATATAATTTAGAAAACTAAAATAAAAATAGTAAATATGTAATGCTAGGAGGTAGGAAATTAAACTTGACAATTATTAAGCGAAAGGGTTCAAGAAGTAAAAAAGACATTCCGCAAGACATATTAATGCAGCTAAACTGCGGAGAAATAGAATCAGCAAATGTAGTAGAGTGGAGTGCTGTTGATAGGAAAAAATTACTTGAAAATACATTGAAACAACATAATAGAATACATTACTTAAAACCTATTTTAGAGCAAATAGATAAGTTGAAAAAACAAACAATTAACACCGTAAATGAAAGTATTGGAGCAGAATTGCTTTATCAAATGAACAATTCCAATGATAATGATTTTTTGCATATACTGCTTTCATGCCAGTCAGATTTAGTTAGAGGTTGGGGAACGTTTATTGTCGGAAAAGATAATACATTAAGTTTAGAACAAATGTTTGCAAATATAAAACCATTTGCCATAGACAGGCATTTTAATGTTAGAGAAGAAGCATGGACAGCAGTCAGACCTGCTGTCATTTTAAGTTTAGATAAAAGTATTACAATTTTATCTAAATGGGTAATAGATGAAAATGAAAATATTAGGCGTTTTGCCAGTGAAGTAACTAGACCAAGAGGGGTTTGGTGCAAACATATTGAAGTGTTAAAGCAAAATCCAGTAATTGCATTACCTATATTAGAGCCGCTAAAATCAGATAAATCTAAATATGTTAGAGATAGTGTCGGAAATTGGTTAAATGATGCTAGTAAGACTGTGCCAGTATTTGTAGAAACACTTTGCAGTCGTTGGGAAAAAGAAAGTTTGACCGATGAAACAAGATATATTATAAAAAGAGCAATGAGAACAATTAATAAAGGTAAAAAAACATGTTAACTATAGTAAAATAGGTGTCGAATTTTATGTAATTGTTTAAGCTGTTTAAGTTACATAGCGTGATAGTTATTGAAAAATAGGCACCTAGATTGGTTACAGTCATAGGGCTATGGAGCGTGTACTCGGGTGTGGATATAACAGAAACAGAGATATATATTTTAGTTACAGTCATAGGGCTATGGAATGTGTACTAGCTATGATATTCATATAAAAATGGGGGTTAAATAATTCGTGATTGCTTAGATATAATGTTTTTTGAGTACTATTATAGGGTTTAATTTATTATATATATAAAAATAAATTAAAAAACACTTGCATTATGTGGTGAAACGTAATAATATAAGTATATTATAGTAATTAGCAAAAGTATACTAACTATTTAGCAAGAGATGGAGTGATTATGGAAAATAAAATACAAGAAACGAAGGATTTTTTGGAAAAATATGATTCTAGCAAATACGAGAAACCCTCAGTTACAGTTGATATACCAGTATTTAAAGTAGATGACGGTGGAAACGGAAAAGTATTGCAGTTACTTTTAATAAGGCGAAAAAATCATCCATATAAAGATTGTTTTGCACTTCCTGGTGGTTTTATAGAAATGAAAGAATCTTTAGAAGAAAGTGCCTTTAGAGAACTTATAGAGGAAACTAATATGACTGTTACTCATATGGAACAGCTTTGTACTATGGGAGCAGTAAACAGAGATCCAAGAATGAGAATTATATCAGTTGTATATTTAGCTTTTGCAAGAGCAGAAAATAGTGAAGCGACAGCAGGTGATGATGCGGCAGAAGCTATGTGGTTTAATATTTATAAAGAAACAGGTGAAAAAGAAAAATTAGTATTTGAAAATATTGAAAAAAATATTAAATTTTCATATGTAATGTGTCCTGATGAGAGAAAAGGAGTATTTGTGAATTTTCCTGAATTTATTAAGGAAGATACAATATCACATGCAGAGGGACTTGCATTTGATCATGCTACAATTATTTATATGGCATTAAAACATATTAAAGAGAAAATATTATATACTCAAGAAGCCTTTAAAATAATGCCTGATGAATTTACACTTACAGAATTGCAGGAAATATATGAAAGTATTATAGGGAAAAGTTTATACAAAGCTAACTTTCGTAAAAAGGTTTTACCTTTAGTACAAAAGACAGATAATAAAAAAACAAAGGTGGCACATCGCCCTGTACAATATTATGAATATCGAAATAACATTAATAAATAAAGTGGTAAAATGACAATGTTAGGGATTTTTAGAGCGATTCTCTATAAAAATAATACTAATAAATAAAGCAGGCAGCATATTAAAATATAATATTAATAAAAATAAATTATATTCTTTTAATTAACAAATTGGATAAAAAGTAAATGGTTAAAATATAATATTATAGTAGGAGGTATGAATTATGACAAAGAAAAGTATTAATAGTAAAAGGAACCTTACAATGCTTATGGATTTTTATGAATTAACAATGTCTAATGGATATTTTGTTAAAGGATTAAAAGACAAAATTGTAGTTTTTGATATGTTTTATAGAAGAAATCCAGATAAGGGCGGATTTGTAATATTTGCAGGATTGGAACAACTTATAGAGTATGTAAAAGATATTCATTTTACAGAGGGTGATATAGAATATTTAAAATCAAAAAAACTTTTTGATGAAAGATTTTTAGAATATTTAAAAAACTTTAAATTTAAAGGAACTATTGAAGCAGTAAAAGAGGGAACTGTAGTTTATCCAGATACTCCGCTTATAACTGTAACAGCACCGCTTATTGATGCACAGTTAATAGAAACTATGATGTTACTTATCATTAATCATCAATCTTTAATAGCAACTAAGGCAAATAGGATTGTAAGAGCGGCAAAAAATGCGGTTGTAATGGAATTTGGAGCTAGAAGAGCACAGGGGGCAGATGCGGCTGTTTACGGTGCAAGAGCCTGTTATGTAGGAGGTGTTTCTGCTACAGCCACTACACTTGCGGAAGATATGTTTGGTATTACAGCGGTTGGTACTATGGCTCATTCATGGGTTATGTTTTTTGATAATGAGTATGAGGCATTCAAATCATATGCAGAAAGTTACCCTGATAGCTGTACTTTATTAATAGATACATATGATGTTATAGATAGTGGTGTAGTAAATGCAATTAAAGTAGCTAAAGAAGTTTTAGAACCTCAGGGAAAGAGATTAAAAGGCGTAAGATTAGATAGCGGCGACCTTGCTTATTTATCTAAAAAGGTAAGGGCAAAGTTAGATGAAAATGGACTTACTGACTGTCAGATTGTAGCCTCTAATAGTATTGATGAATATTTGATAAAATCACTTAGCAGTCAAGGAGCATGTATAGATGCGTATGGTATTGGTGAACGAATGATTACATCTAAGAGTGATCCGGTATTTGGCGGCGTATATAAGCTGGCTGCTATAAGCGGAGAAAATGGCGAATTTATTCCTAAAATAAAGGTATCTGAAAATATTGAAAAAATCACCAATCCAGGAAAGAAAGTTTTATGGAGAATATACGACAAAAAAGAGGGATACGGAATTGCAGATTTGCTTACACTTGAGGGTGAGGATGTTGCAGAAAGTGAAGCATATGAGTTTATAGACCCAATTAAACCATGGAAAAAGAGAAAATTTGAAAATTTTAGAGCAGAAAAATTACATCATACAATATTTGATAATGGTGAATTAGTGTATGAATTGCCAACATTAGATGAAATTAGAGATTATGTAAAATATCAACTTGAAAATCTTGTTTGGAAAGAAGAACAAAGATTTGAAAATCCTCATATACATTACGTGGATTTGTCTAAAAAATTATATGAATTGAAAAAAGAATTATTGGATAATGCAGGACATTAGTTTTTGATTTTAGTAGGAAAAAGTTTCTATTAAACAAAAATCCTTTGGGGAACACACTGTGGTGTACAATAGAGTTTTACAAGTAAAATTCTATTGTACATTTACAGGAAAGTTATATCTATAAATAAAAAATACTTCATGAAATAATTTAATTTTGGTTTATTTAGAAAAAGTAGTTTACAATATATATGTGATATGATATTATCAAAAGGCATTTAGAGTCGCCAATGCTCAGTTTTTAGGAAGCTCCAACCTATAACTTAGTGTTAGGTTAGTAAAAATTAAAGGAGGAATCATTATGATTTCAAAAGAAAAAAAAGCAAAGATTATTGCTGAATTTGGAAGAAAAGCTGGGGACACAGGTTCACCTGAAGTACAGATAGCTATTATTACAGAGAGAATCGCAGAACTTACAGCACATCTTCAAGTTAATAAGAAAGATCATCATTCAAGAAGAGGACTTCTTATGATGGTAGGTCAAAGAAGAGGACTTCTTAATTATCTTAAAAAGACAGATGTTGAAGGATATCGTACATTGATAGCTCGTTTAGGAATAAGAAAGTAATAATTTATTTAGGGTGGCTGATGCCACCCTATCTTTCGTTATACAATATATTTTAATTATATAAAACATTTGGCAAAATAATAAATGAGAACTTATTATAAGGAAAAAATTGGTTAAAAACAGAAGATTTCATCGAGACCGCTGAAAAATATATTTGCAATATCTATCTAGATTGATAATAGATTAAGTATATGAAAATATAAGATTAAAATTATCAAAGAATATATTTAAAATTTTAATTAGATTATATTTATAGGTATACTAAAGTATATTTTTCAGTAGTTTCGGTATCTTCTGAAATAAATTATAAAAGGAGATATAAATATGTTTAAAAGTTATTCAATGGAACTTGCTGGAAGAACTCTTACTGTAGAAATTGGTAGAGTGGCGGCACAGGCAAATGGTGCAGCATTCATGCATTATGGTGATACTGTGGTATTATCAACAGCTACAGCGTCAGAAAAGCCAAGAGATGGTATTGATTTCTTTCCGCTAAGTGTGGAATATGAAGAGAAACTTTATGCAGTAGGTAAAATACCAGGAGGATTTACAAAGAGGGAAGGACGTGCATCAGAAAATGCAATACTTACATCACGTGTAATTGACCGCCCTATGCGTCCTCTTTTTCCGAAAGATTATCGTAATGATGTAACACTTAATAATCTTGTAATGTCAGTAGATCAAGATTGCAGTCCTGAACTTACAGCTATGCTTGGTTCAGCCATAGCTACCGCTGTTTCAGACATTCCTTTTGATGGCCCTATAGCGACTACTATTTTGGGACTTATAGACGGAGAATTTATAATTAATCCTACATCAAATCAAAAAGTAGTATCAGAACTTTGGCTTACAGTAGCATCTACTAAAGAAAAAGTTATTATGATTGAAGCTAGTGCTAATGAAGTGCCAGAAGATAAAATGCTTGAAGCTATTTTTAAGGCTCATGAAGTTAATCAAGAAATTATAGAATTTATAGAAAAAATTGTAGCTGATTGCGGCAAAGCAAAACATGATTATATTCATTGTGAAGTTCCAAGTGACTTAATGGAAGCTATAAAAGGCATTGTTACTCCTAAAGAAATGGAAGAGGCAGTGTTTACAGATGAAAAACAAGTTAGAGAGGACAATATACGTGCTATTAAGACAAAGCTTGAAGAAGCATTTGCAGATAATGAAGAATGGTTATCACTTTTAGGCGAAGCTGTTTACTTGTATGAAAAAAAGACAGTTCGTAAGATGATTCTTAAAGACCAAAAACGTCCTGATGGCAGAGATATGAATGAAATTAGAAAACTTACTGCTGAAATTGATTTACTTCCTAGAGTTCATGGTTCAGGTATGTTTACAAGGGGACAAACACAAATTCTTAATGTGTGTACTCTTGCACCTTTGTCTGATGCACAAAGGCTTGACGGAATAGATGAGCATGATATAAGTAAGAGATATATGCATCATTATAACTTTCCTTCATACTCAGTAGGGGAAACAAGACCTTCAAGAGGACCAGGAAGACGTGAAATAGGACATGGAGCATTAGCAGAAAAGGCACTTGTGGCTGTACTTCCTTCAGAAGAAGAGTTCCCATATGCAATACGTACAGTTTCTGAAACTATGGAATCTAATGGTTCTACATCACAAGCCAGTGTTTGCTCTTCATCACTTGCACTTATGGCGGCGGGTGTACCTATTAAACGTGCGGTAGCAGGTATTTCTTGTGGACTTGTAACAGGGGATACAGATGACGATTATATAGTTCTTACAGATATTCAGGGACTTGAAGATTTCTTTGGAGATATGGACTTTAAAGTAGCTGGTACTCACAAGGGTATTACAGCTATTCAAATGGATATTAAAATCCGCGGACTTACTCGTGCAATTATTGAAGAGGCTATTGTTAATACTAAAACTGCAAGAACATATATTCTTGATGAAATTATGAACCCAGTTATTTCAGAAGCAAGAGCGGATGTAGGCACATATGCACCTAAAATTGACAGTATTAAGATTGACCCTGCTAAAATTGGTGATGTAGTTGGTAAACAAGGTAAAGTCATTAATAAGATTATCGAAGAAACAGGCGTTCGTATAGATATTAGTGAAGAGGGAGTAGTTTCTATTTGCAGTATGGATAGAGAAATGATTGAAAATGCTAAAGCAATTGTTAAGAGTATAGTTACTGATGTAGAGGAAGGACAAATTCTTACAGGCAAAGTAGTTCGCATAATGAACTTTGGAGCATTTGTAGAGATTGCACCCAATAAAGATGGTATGGTACATATTTCAAAACTTGCACATGAAAGAGTGAATAATGTGGAAGATGTCGTAAGTATTGGAGATATTGTTACTGTTAAAGTTATGGAAGTTGATAAAATGGGCAGAATAAATCTTAGTATTAAAGATGCAAAATAAGTTTGCTTATTTTTAGATTATTATTAAATAATATATTTTAATAATAAGTATTTTAAAAGGCATATAAATTAATGATTTATATTGTAATAATTTATTAAAATAATAATTGTATTATAATGTTTGCTAGGTTAATGATAAGTATCAGTGGTTTTATAACATATTTATAAACTTAATAATTCTAATTCTATATTAATACAGATGGTATAAACTGTATTAATATAGAAAACAGCATAATGGCTAGAGGGCAATATTTGGAGAACAAGTAAGCCCTCTAGTATTGAATAAAAAACTAAAGTCTATATGTTTGTGATAAAATTACAAATCAACAATAATTAGTTTTTGTAAGATAATTATTTGAAATATATAGAAATGAAATAGGTATTTAGAAAAGTTGAATTTGAAAATATTTAATAAAATTTATAATATTTATGTTGCTAATCTATTTGGATATATTTGTATATATTATAAGATTTGAAAATATATAGTTTCAAGATATTATAATGACAGGTTTGGAGCTTATTTAAGTATTAAAATTAATAATGTATAATTTCAATTAGAATAATATTTTATTATGGCATGTTATTATTATAAATAGTTGAAGTTTGGCATAAGTAGTTATTTATTACTACAAGTTAAATATAAAAATAAAATTTAATATAAATATTTAAGATTCTAAAATAAAAAATGATAAGTCGAGGAGTTTAAATAATGGTAAAGAAAATAAGAACTAGATTTGCACCTAGTCCAACAGGAAGAATGCATGTTGGTAATCTTAGAACAGCACTTTATGCTTATTTAATTGCAAAGCATGGAAATGGTGATTTTCTTTTAAGAATAGAAGATACAGATCAAGAGCGTGTTATGGAGGGGGCTTTAGAAATAATATATAGGACCCTTAAAAATACCGGTTTAATACATGATGAAGGACCTGATAAAGATGGCGGTGTAGGACCTTATGTACAAAGTGAAAGACAGGCAGAGGGGATATACCTTGAATATGCCAAAAGGCTTGTTGATAAAGGAGAGGCATATTATTGTTTTTGTGACAAAGAAAGACTTGAAGCTCTTAGAACAAATTTAGAAAGTAAATCTATTGTTACTTATGATAAAAATTGTGTTCATTTATCAGCAGAAGAAGTAGAAAAGAATTTAATAGAAGGTAAACCTTATGTTATAAGACAAAATAATCCAAATGAGGGAATAACGAATTTTATTGACGAAATATATGGTGAGATTACTGTAAATAATGCAGAATTAGACGATATGATACTTATTAAATCAGATGGATATCCAACTTATAATTTTGCAAATGTAGTAGATGACCATTTAATGGGTATTACTCATGTAGTTAGAGGTAATGAATATTTATCGTCATCACCTAAATATAATAGACTTTATGAGGCTTTTGGCTGGGAAGTGCCTATATATGTGCATTGTCCGCTTATAACTAATGAAGAACATCAGAAATTATCAAAGAGAAGCGGACATTCTTCATATGAGGATTTATTAGAACAAGGATTTGTAACTGAAGCCATAGTAAACTATGTATCACTTTTAGGTTGGAGTCCAGAAGATAATAGAGAAATCTTTTCACTTAAAGAGTTGACAGAAGTATTTAATTATAAGAATATGAGTAAGTCACCAGCGGTATTTGATATGCAAAAATTACGTTGGATGAATGGCGAATATATTAAAGCTATGGATGAAGATATATACTTTGAATATGCCAAACCATATTTAGAAAAGATAATCAAAAAGGATTTGAACCTTAAAGAAATTGCGGCATTGGTAAAAAGCAGAATAGAAACATTTCCTGAAATTTGTGATATGGTTGATTTTTTTGAAGAATTGCCAGACTATGATATTTCTATATATACTCATAAAAAAATGAAAACTAATTCTGAAAATTCATTAGAAGTATTAAAAGATTTTATTCCAAGACTTGAATCTATTTTGGCAGATGAATTTAATAAGGATTCTATTACAGAGGTAGTAGCAGTATATGTGGCTGAAAAAGGTATAAAAAATGGTTTAGCATTGTGGCCGCTTAGAACAGCAGTATCGGGAAAAGCAATGACTCCAGGCGGTGCATATGAAATCATGGAAATCATAGGTAAAGAAGAAACTATGAAACGTATAGCATTGGGAATTGAAAAACTTAGTTAAAAATTAAAAGTTTCCAAAACCTCCAATTTCAAGTATACCTTTTTACCTCATTGTAAGACAGAAGAGATAAAACATACTGTTAGGTATGCTGATTTATGATAACACAGCAAAGAGGAAAAATGTTGATACGGTATGTTGGAGGTTGTAAAAAGAGGTTATGAAATATTTATATAAAATTATAAAGGGTCATTTGAATGAATTATATTTATTAATATTTCACGAATAATAAATTGAAAATATGATATATATTTTTACTTTATTAGGTAATAATTAGGAATGTACATATATGAAGGTAGAATGTTATTTATGGAAAGAATATTTAAAGCTATGCTAGAAGATATAAAGAAAAATTATAAAATTTTTTTAGTAGTTACAGTATTGATTGGAATTATGGTTGTCATGCTTGATAAATTTTGTCTTATTGCGAAAATTTTTGGAATGCCTTGTCCGGGTTGTGGAATGTCTAGGGCAGTATTTTTAATGTTTAATGGGAAAATATCAGAAAGTATAGCTATGCATCCAGTATTGCCGCTTTTGATAGTATTTGTTATTTATGCAGGAATAAGAAAGTATGTTATGAATAATAGAGCGATAAAGGATTATTATAGATATGCTGTGATATTTTCAGTTATTATGCTGTCTGTATATATTTATAGAATGTATAGATATTTTCCAGATGTTGAACCATTGACATTTTATGAAGAAAACATACTAGGGAATGTTATTGAGAAAATAGATTAATTCTTTTATTTGGTTTATCAATTAAAATGCGTAATTTTTGAATCTTCATTCTCCATAATCTTTATATATTAGTTTTTAAATAATAAGGCTCCCTTATTATTTAAGTATAATGGAATGAAATCAATTTGTTAAAAAATTAAAAATATACATAAAATTAGGGATTCAGATTGTTGTCTGAATCCCTAATTTATTTAGCATAACATTTTAATTTCCGCACTCAATACTAATCTCGTTAAATTTAGATAAAATAGTATCAATTTTGATATTATCTTTGTCACTGCCAGATACATCTATGATAGCTTCGCCCTGATGCATCATTAAAAGTCTATTTCCATAATCTACAGCAAATCTTAAATTGTGTGTAACCATAATAGTAGTAATATTTTTCTCTTTAACTACTTTGTCGGTGATTTCCATAATCAAGTCAGCAGTCTTAGGGTCAAGAGCCGCTGTATGTTCATCAAGAATTAGAAATTCTATAGGTGACATAGTAGTCATCAGCAGTGAAATAGCTTGTCTTTGCCCGCCGGATAGAACACCAACTTTAACATCAAGTTTATCTTCAAGTCCCAGTCCAAGTATCTTTAAAGTGTCTTTGTAAAAGTTTATTCTCTTTTTATTGGTTCCAAATGAAAGGTTAAATGGTTTTCCTTTATTGTCGGCAAGGGACATATTTTCTAAAATTGTCATACTAGGGCAAGTTCCCATTGAGGGATTTTGGTAAACACGTCCTATTTTACGCTGGCGCATAAATTCAGGCATACGTGTTATATTAGTGCCGTTCATTGAAATATAACCAGCATCAATAGGAATACTTCCGCAGATTAAATTAAGCATAGAAGTTTTACCAGAACCATTACTGCCTACTACAGAAATGAAGTCGCCATCATTTATGGTTAGATTAAAATCATTGAAAAGACACATTTCATTGACAGTACCAGGGTTATAGTATTTATAAATCTCTTTTAATTCAAGCATTAGGTGCTGTCCTCCTTTTCTTATAATTACTGATAATTAATATTATAAAAAATAATGAAGCAGTTATCAATTTCATATCCATAGCAGAAAAACCAAGTGATATAGCAAGTGCCACACAGGCTTTATAAAATATTGAACCGACAATTACCGCAGTAGTAGGTTTAAATATTGGTAAAGGTTTTAGCAGTTTAGTACCAATAATTACACTTGCAAGTCCAATAACTATAGTTCCAGTACCTGTAGATATCTCAAAAAATCCATTTTTTTGAGCAAAGATTGCACCAGAAAGTGCTACTAAAGCATTAGCTAAAGCTAAACCAACGATTTTAACAATTCCTTTATCTATTGCAAGAGAAGTAACTAAAGTGGCATTATCTCCAACTGCTCTAAGCAAGTAGCCAGATTTAGTTTTTAAATACCAATCCATAATTAATTTAACGATAACCACCATTAATGTTAAGACTATAAGTGCTGTATATGGCTGTAATGAAAGAGGTATTATACTATGTATAAAAGAGTTTTTAAAAAGCGTTTCTTTACTAAAAATAGCAACATTTGCACGTCCCCCTGCAATTCGTAAATTTAAGGAATATAATGCAGTCATAACTATAATACCAGAAAGTAAGTTTTTAACACGTCCCTTAACATGTATAAGCCCAGTTACAACACCTGCACAGGCACCAGCGGCAAATGCTATAAATAATGTAAGTAAAGGTGACATATTTTTAGTTATAAGTATAATCGAAACTGCCGCACCAAGCGGAAAAGTACTATCCACAGATAAATCAGGAAAATCAAGAATTCTGTAAGTTATGTAAACACCAAGAGCCATAATGGCATATACAAGACCTTCTTCAAAAACACCAAGTAAAATGGTTAACATAAATACCTCCAAATATTTTAATGTTATCGTTAAATATATATTGTGGTTGAATTATTCAACTATAATATCATCAAAAACTTCTTTTGCTGAACTTCTTAAAACTTCGGGAATAGTAATGCCAAGGTTTTCAGCAGCCTTACTATTAGCATAAAAAGCCGCTTCTTCTATTACTTCAAAATTAATTTCGCTGGCAAGACTTTCACCTTTTAATACTCTAGCGGCAATTTTACCAGTTTGAATGCCAAGGTCTACATAATCAAGTCCAACTGTTGCAATACAGCCAAGTTTAACTTGTTCAACCTCACTGCCAAATACAGGGATTTTTTTAGCGTTTGCTTTATCTAGGATAATAGGTAAAGCACTTACTACAGTATTATCTGTTAAATTATTTAAACAGTCAACCCTTTCAAGTAAACTATCTGCGGCAAGCGGAATATCTGCAACAGTAGACACACCAGATACAATAATTTCAAATCCAAAATCAGCAGCTTTTTCTTGATATTCAGCTATAGCAGAAACTGAATTAGTTTCACTTGTGCTATACATAATACCAATTACTTTAGCTTCTGGAAGCATTGTTCTAATCATTTCAAGCTGTCTTTCAACAGGAAGTTTATCACTGGTTCCAGTTATTTCACCGACAGGAGTACCGTCAGCATTAGCAAGTTCAGCCGCTATAGGGTCTGTAATTGCACTATATATAATAGGGATATTGGCAGGTGAAGCAATAGCAAAGGAACTTTGTGCGGCAGGGGTTGCTATAGCACAAATTAAATCTACTTTATTAGCAACGAAGTTAGTTGAAATCTGAGAATTAATTGCACCGTCAGCATTTGCATTTTCATAAAGAACAGTTAAATTTTGTCCTTCAATAATACCTTCTTGTTCAAGTCCTAAAAGAAATCCTTCACGGCAGTTATCAAGTGAACCGTGTACTGCAAATTGGTTGATACCTATAGTATATTCAGTTGAGTTATTATTAGTATTAGAAGTATTAGAAGTATTAGAAGTATTAGATTGAGCGGAACATCCAGTAAATAGTGATAATGCCATTCCGAGTGCAAGTATTGACTTAATTGTTTTTTTCATAATTTTTCCTCCTAGAAAATAATTTGTTTGATGTTTTACTTGTTAAAAATTAAAAAATAACAAAGTAATACAGGTTATATATAGTTAATCGCTTTTGCGAAGAGCTATTATTATTTAATTAATTATAGAGATTAATAAGTTAATTATATTTTTAACTGATAAATATTATAAATAGAATATAATGTGATGATTAAATGACATATATCATAGAATTTATATCATTTTAAAATAAAGTTTTATTTGTGACACCTATATTGTAAACTGTGGTGTGTTTCTGCTGAAAGTTTTATTTTATAGGAACAATTTCCTAGAAAATAAAAAAATCCCAAGTGACAAAAGTCACTTGAGACGAATATAATCCGTGGTACCACTCAAATTGGTCATAAAAGACCCACTCAATTCATATACAAAAATATATGCCGCCTAGTAACGATAGCGGATACCGTTGATGCCTACTCTTAAAATTTCGGATCACCCTCAAA
>JGI994J12354_10002949_pt1 | contig 16209 bp, 16 predicted proteins | sample IntmicLarv3ML3BL_FD_12354 | JGI IMG/M metagenome (IMG submission 12354) | reverse complement strand
ACCTCCCCACAAGGGTTTCACCCTTGACCCTTTTTTGCAAGCGCATGCGCGCTTGCTTATAAAATATGATATGTATAGGCAGGCTTAGGTAAAAAATTTTGTTCTTGACATAGAAAGAACAACTATATATACTGTAAACCAAGTTAACTATTGTTGACATTTAAATGGAACAGTACAACATTAATCCCACAAACTTGTAAGCAAGCGCATATGCGCTTGCAAATAAAGCGGTCAAGCGCGCTGCGCTTGTGGGGAGGTGGGGCAACGCCCCACGGTCTTTATCTTTTTATCTTTATAACTAGAAAGATTGGAGGAATTTAATGAGTGACGAATCGACAGTTTTAAAAAGCCAAATACTAAATCCACTTTTCTGTATAAGAAATATAATTTCTAACTACCACACAAATTTAGGGAAGGATTTTGTTAAACAGGATATAAGTGTTAATGAAATTATTGTAATGAGGGCAATTCAAGACAATATTATCGGCTCAGATAGTAACATTCATATATCTGATATTCAAAATCAGCTTAATGTATCAAAAGCAGCTGTTTCAAGAATGCTTGACGCACTCGAAAAGAAAGGATATATACGCAAGGATATTGATAAAGAAAATCGTCGCAACTTGATTATCACGCTTACGCCAGCTGGCAAGGATATTTTATACTGTAAACTAAGCAAACTATTTACATTATTTATTTAGTTGTTTGACTGACATTTAAATGAAACAGTACAACATTAATCCCACAAACTTGTAAGCAAGCGCATACGCGCTTGCAAAAAAGGGTCAAGGGTGAAACCCTTGTGGGGAGGTGGGGCAACGCCCCACGGTCTTTGTCTTTTTATCTTTATAACTAGAAAGATTGGAGGAGTTTAATGAATGATGAATCGACGGTTTTAAAAAGCCAAATGTTAAATTCGCTTTTTCGTATAAGAAATATAATTTCCAACTTCCACACAAATTTAGGAAAGGATTTTGTTGAACGGAATATAAGCATTAATGAGCTTATTATAATGAGGTCAATACAAAACAATGCTATCGGCTCAGATAGTAACATTCGCATATCTGATATTCAAAATCAGTTTAATGTATCAAAAGCAGCTGTTTCAAAAATGCTTGGTGTTCTCGAAAAGAAAGGGTGTATATGCAGGGATATTGACAAGGCAAACCGTCGTAACTTGATTATTACGCTTACACCAGAGGGCAAAGATATTTTAAATGAACTTGAACAAAGTGTTGATGTACTGGTTGAAAAGATAATGTTGCATATGGGAAAAGAGCAATCAGAACAATTTGTTGAAAGTCTTAATGGTTTTGCGTCTGCAACAGAAGACATTACAAAACTATAACATGGTATAAGGTTAACACCTAAGAGCAAATACTCTAAAGAGGAACTAATACAAGTGATTACAAATGATAATTTTCCCCAAAATATAGGAGAGTGGTAATGTGAATTGGTTTGAATTGTTTTTTACTGCTATAGCGGTTTCTATGGACGCTTTTGCCGTAGCAGTCACTGTTGGTTTGACTATGGGAAAGGTAAGTATTAAAAAAGCCTTGATAGTCGGATTATACTTTGGTGGATTCCAAGCAATTATGCCACTGATTGGGTATGCAACAGCTATACAGTTTTCTGAACATGTACTTGCATATAACTACTGGATTGTATTTGGCTTACTGTCTTTTCTTGGTGTAAGAATGGTAATGGGAAGTTTTGAAAAAGAAAAATGTTCTGATAGAGAATGTTCTGGAGCAATTTGTAGCGATAGGGAATGCCCTGCTGGAAATAATAAAGAAGCCTCCTTAAAACTTTCATATATGATTCCGTTGTCATTTGCCACAAGTGTTGATGCAATGGCTGTAGGAATATCTTTTGCATTCATGCAAGTCAATATCGCTATGGCAGTATTATTTATTGGAATTTGTACGCTTGTAATTTCAATGATAGGTGTTAAAGCTGGAAACATAGTTGGCATAAAATTCAAATCAAAAGCTATATTAGTTGGTGGAATAATTTTGATATTGATGGGATTAAGGGTGTTGCTCGAACATTTAGGCATGATAAATTTCTGATTTTTTCTTTAAGGCGGAGTAATGTGTTTAATAAATAAACATGATTTTTTTGAATATTTTAATTTGAGAATAACAAAGTACGACAATTTTTTTAAATTAAAACTTGAAATGTACACTTCACCTGTGATATAGTAATGTTACCAAAAGGGAGTAGCGATTCAGTCGTATTCGACAATACGGTCTTATTATGACCCGGATACGACACGTCAATTACTTAAAAGATGACGGCGCAAGACTTTAGGCTAAAAAAGCCTAAAGTCTTGCGCTTTTTTGGACTTAAATCGAGGAGGATTTTTATATGTTATCAAGTATTGCTATTTTATTGTTAGGGTTTGTTTTGTTGATTAAGGGAGCGGATATCTTTGTTGATGCGAGTGTAGCAATAGCTAAACGGTTCAATCTTCCAAATGTTATCATTGCATTAACTATAATTGCAATGGGGACAAGCGCGCCAGAGGTAGTTATAAGCGCAACGTCAGCTCTTGGAGGTTATAATGAGATTGCTGTAGGAAATATAATCGGATCAAATATTTTCAATTTAATTTTTGTAGTTGGTATATGTGCTGTAATCAAAGCATTTGAGGTCAACTTTAAGGAAGTTTCACGAGGGTTTTGGATTTCCATTTTATCGGCTACTGCACTGTTACTGATGTGGTTTATATTCCCATACGAAGTGCCTAGGTTAGCAAGCGTGGGACTTCTGGTAGCTTTTAGTGGTTATATTATGATGTTGATTAAACAAGTCTTACGAAATAAAGAAGAACAAGTAGATGAAGAAGAAAATAAGGGTGAAGAAGAATCTATAAATCAAAAGCCTTTATATGTAAGTATAGGTTTTGCGGTAGCAGGGCTTGCCTTAATTATTTTAGGGGGCGATTTAACTGTTGACCATGCAGTAAATATAGCTTATGTTGTTGGTATTTCAGAGCGAGTTATAGGACTTACAATAATAGCTATAGGCACATCATTACCAGAGCTTGTGACCTCAATAATCGCTTGTAAAAGAGGTGAGACAAGTATTGCAGTTGGAAGTATGGTAGGCTCTAATATATTTAATATTTTATTTGTGCTAGGAATTGCTGGTGTTATTACGCCACTTGTTATCAATGATACCTTGCTCCCAGACCTTATTGTGCTTATAGTTGGTAGTTTACTAACATTATTTTTTGTTTACACAAATAGGCGCGTTTCACGTTTTGAAGGATCTATCATGGTTACGCTTTATCTTGCATATATTGGCTATGTTATTTTTATTTAAAATTAAACATAATAAAATTAAATATAATTTGTATAAACTGATAAAATACCATTTATATCATTTTTTTTGATGCTATATCATTTTTAAGAAGTTTTTCATAAAAATGATACTTTAAATATGAAAAATATATCTAAATTAAACATCTAAATATGGACATTAAAGCTATATATGCTATCTAACAGGTATATCGTATTTGATAAAAAAATAATTTTCCCTAAAAAATTCTACATTATTGTACAAAATAGAAAGTATTGACAATGGACAATTTTAATATAAAATTCAGTAAATACTTCATATTTATTGCTGATTTTACCTTGAAAACTCTTAAAATTCATTATTAGTATTTTTTTCTTTAAAAACTTGACAAATTTTTAAGTAAAGCGTATGCTGAGATTGTGCTCTGCCACACTAACGTTTACAAAAGTTAATGAGGTGGAGCTATACTTTTTTCTTTGGATTACATAATGAAGGGGAGATGGAAAAATGGGAAAACGTATTTTAGTAACACTGTGCATGCTATTTATTACAGGTGCCATGACGGCTTGTGGTGGCAATCAACAGGGTTCGTCAGCAGATCAAGATACGCTAGAGGTAGTTATAGCTTCTCTTGCGATTAGTATGGATCCGAGTGCTTCTAATGATTCGAGCTCGGCGGTCATTAACAAACAGATTTATGATACTCTACTAAATCAAGACTATAGTACAATGGAAGTTTATCCAGCACTTGCTACAAGCTGGGAGCAGGTAGACGCACAAACTGTTAATATTGCCATTCGCCAAGGTGTTTATTTCCACAATGGTATGCCTTTGACAGCTCGTGACGTTCAGGTATCTTTAGAACGTGCTGCTGCTTCTCCAGGTATGGAGCCGATATTTGGAATGATTAGCCATATAGACGTTCACGATAATTATAACTTAACGATTCATACAGATATACCTTTTGCTCCTATTCTTAGACATTTAGCTCATGTAGGAGGCGGTATTGTTCCAGCAGACCTAGTAGAATCTGGTCATGACTTTAATGAACACCCAATTGGAACAGGTCCTTTCCAATTCGTTAACCTAGATATAGATTCTAGACTTGACCTAGTAAGAAATGATAACTTCTGGGGCGATCCTGTGCATATCAGAGAGCTAACTATGAGAAGAATCCCAGATGCGTCTATAAGACTTGTGGAAGTTCAAACAGGTCATGCTGATATAGCGTTAGATCCAGCAGTAAGTGATGCTGCAGTAGCTGACGCAGACCCTAGTGTAGTTTTAATGCGTGTAGCTAATATGTCTACCAATTATATAGGAATTAATGCAGCAAGATATCCATTCGATAATCCTCTTGTAAGGCAAGCAATAAACTACGCTATAGATACAGAGATTCTGTTTAACACAGCAATGTTTGGTGTTGGTTCACCAGCGATAGGCTTTATGGCTCCAAATACATGGGGTTTTGCTCATGGCATGGAGATGTTCTCACATAATTTAGATAGGGCAAGAGAGCTTATGATTGAAGCAGGTTATCCAAATGGTTTTTCTGCTGAGATTTGGTGGAACACAGAAACAACAGCTCGTGGAGATATAGCTGAAATAACTCAAAATATGTTAAGAGATATTAATATTGAATTATCTGTTGTGGGTATGGATTGGCCTACGTACTTAGCACGTACAGCAGAAGGAGAGCATGACATGTTTGTTATGGGTTGGGTTTCTCTTGGTGGAGATGCTGACTATGGTCTATTCCCAGTGTTCCACACTTCTATGCAAGGTGCAGCAGGTAACCGTACATTCTTTAGTCACCCTGAGGTTGATGCACTGTTAGAACAAGCTCGTGGTGAAATGGATGAAGCGGTACGTCTACAACTATACCTTGATATACAACAATTAATACGTGATAACACAACTTGGATACCTATTAACCATGGTGAAAACCTAGCTGTAGCATCACCATCCGTAAGAGGTTTCACGCTTAGTCCAGGTGGACACCACAGCTTTATGAGAGCTTACTTTGCAGACTAGTAATATCAATTTAATGAGAAAGACTTGAAATACTTTAATGCGTGTTTTTCAACTAATATAATAAAAATTGTAGGGGAGTAGAATTTATACTCTTTTACAATTTTTTTAAATTCAAAATACCCTGAAAGGAGTAGATTGTTTGTTAAACTACATTTTGAAACGATTACTTATGATGGTGCCTGTTCTATTAGGCGTACTATTCATAATATTTACCCTTACTTATATGGCTCCAGGGGATCCTGCTACAATAATACTTGGTGAAGCGGCATCTCAAGAAGCTCTTAATGAAGTACGAGAGGAACTTGGCTTAAATGATCCGTTCTTAGTACAGTTTGCTACATTTGCTTTTAGTATATTTACATTAGATTTTGGCAATTCGTGGAATACTGGACGACCAATAATAGAGGACCTTGCAGCACGATTCCCTGCAACAATACAACTAGCCTTTATGGGTACTATGCTTGCGGTTACAATGGGTATACCTTTAGGTATAATAAGTGCTACTAAACAATATTCTATCTTTGATGCAGGAGCAACATTTTTAGCTTTATTAGGCGCATCTATCCCTAACTTTTGGCTGGGTATGATGTTGATTATGTTGTTTACAGTGAATCTTGGTATGTTGCCACCTTCAGGTTTTGCTACACCAGCTCATTGGGTTATGCCAACTATAGCAATAGGTACATCTGGTGCCGCTATTATAATGCGTATGACACGCTCTAGTATGTTAGAAGTTATCCGTCAAGATTATATACGTACTGCTAGAGCAAAAGGTCAGACGGAATCTAAGATAATACTTAATCACGCTCTTAAAAACGCCTTGATACCTGTTATGACAGTTGTAGGCTTGCAAATAGGATTCCTTTTAGGTGGTGCTGTTATAACAGAAAGTATTTTCTCTATACCAGGTATCGGTACTTATATGATAGGGGCTATTGGTCAAAGAGATCGTCCTATTATTATAAGTAGTGTTGTAGTACTTGCTGTTATCTTTAGTTTTGTTAATTTACTTGTAGATATACTATATGCTTATGCAGATCCACGTATCCGCTCGCAATATAAATAGAAAAAGGGGGAAATAATAAATGCAATCTGATGTTGGAAAAAACCGTAGCCAAATGCAACAGGTTTGGAGGCGATTTAAAAAAAATCCCCTTGCAATGATAGGCCTGTGTATAATTGTTCTATTAATAATACTTGCTCTAGCAGCACCACTTATTGCACCAACCGTTGAGAGATCACCTGGTTCTGGCGTGTTCGATCCAGGCTATGACATACAAAACCTGCATAATACTTTTCAAATGCCTAGTAGTGAGCATATTATGGGAACAGATAACCTTGGGCGTGATATATTCTCAAGAGTTGCTCATGGTGCTAGAACTACTTTGATGATAGGTGTTCTTGTTGTTACTGTTTCTATGAGTATTGGTATAACTATAGGTGCTATAAGTGGTTATTATGGCGGTGTTATAGATAATGTTTTTATGAGAATTATTGATATAATGCTTGCTACGCCAACTATATTACTAGCTATAGTTATTGCATCGACTATGGATCCAGGGCTCACAAGTGTGTTAATTGCTGTCGCCATAGGAGGTATCCCCGGCTATGCACGTATTGTTAGGGGTTCCGTTTTATCCGTTAGAGGGCAGGAATATATAGAAGCCGCTAGAGCAATTGGAGCAAATGATTTCCGTATAATAACTAAGCATGTTATACCAAATTGTATAGCGCCTATTATAGTTGAATCTACTATGGGTATGGCTGGTGCTATTGGTTCAGCAGCGGCACTGAGCTTCTTAGGACTAGGGCCACAAGCACCAAGTCCAGAGTGGGGCGCTATGCTTTCAGAAGGCCGTCGTTTTATGATTATGGGGCACTGGCCAATGGTAGTATTCCCTGGTCTTGCTATAGCACTAATAATATTTGCTCTTAATATGATGGGTGATGGATTACGTGACGCTTTTGACCCAAGACTGAAAAGATAATATTATGAAGGAGTGAGATTGTGGAAAATTTGCTAGATATAAAAGAATTGACCATTCACTATGTTACAGACGATGGCGTTGTAAAGGCAGTTAATGACTTTAGCTTAACCCTTAAACCTGGAGAAACTGTTGGTTTGGTAGGTGAAACAGGTGCAGGTAAAACTACAACAGCACTTGGTATATTAAAGCTGGTATCACAGCCTCCTGGCAAATATGTTAGTGGGCAAATAAATTTCGAGGGCAAAAATCTTCTGAATGCAAGTGAATCTGATATGCAAAAAGTTCGTGGTAAAAAAATATCTATGATATTTCAAGATCCTATGACTAGTTTAAATCCTGTTATACCAGTAGGTGATCAGATAGCGGAAGTAATTGCCTTACACGAAAATTTAAGTGCGGAAGAATGCCTAAAAAAAGCTGAGGATATGCTTGCAAAAGTTGGAATAAGACGAGAACGTGCAAAAGAATATCCACATCAATTTTCAGGTGGTATGAAACAAAGGGTTGTTATAGCTATAGCTCTTGCCTGTAACCCAACTCTACTTATAGCAGATGAGCCTACAACAGCGTTAGACGTTACTATACAAGCGCAAGTTCTTGAGCTAATGAAAAATCTGAAAGTAGAGTTTAACACATCTATGATTATGATAACTCATGATTTGGGTATAGTAGCAGAAGTTTGTGACAAGGTTGCAATAATGTATTCGGGTACTGTAGTTGAAATGGCTGACAAATATAGCCTGTTTAAAAATCCTAAGCACCCATATACAATAGGACTATTCGGTTCTATTCCTAATATAGAAAAAGATGAAGATGCTCTTAAACCTATTAAAGGTAGTATGCCGGATCCTATGGATTTGCCATCAGGTTGTACATTTAGCTCACGCTGTGATCATGTTACAGAAGAATGTTCTAAGAGTGTACCTCAAAATATACAGATTAGTGAAGGTCATTTTGTAAGATGCATACAATATATAGAGAGTAACAGGGGGTGATAGTTTGTCTACGATGCTAGAGGTTAAAAATCTTAAGAAATACTTTCAGACAAAAAAAGGGCTACTACACGCTGTAGATAATATAAACTTTAAAATTAAAAAGGGCGAAACACTCGGTCTGGTTGGTGAAAGTGGTTGTGGAAAATCAACAACAGGGCGACTAGTACTAAGGCTACTTGATGCTACAGAGGGTGAAGTTAACTTTGATGGTAATAATATTTTAAACTATGACAAAAAGCAAATGAAAGCGTTTCGTGAAAGTGCTCAAATTGTTTTCCAAGATCCATTTGCATCCTTAAACCCACGTATGAGTGTATCAGAAATTATTGGAGAGCCGCTTGTTATTAATAAAAAGTCTAGTGATAAACAAGAGATAACAAAAACTGTTCGTAAACTTATGGATACAGTAGGTCTGGCGCAACGTCTGGAAAATTCATACCCTCATGAACTAGATGGAGGTAGACGACAGCGTATAGGAATTGCACGTGCATTGGCACTTAACCCGTCGTTTATCGTGCAAGACGAGCCTGTATCGGCACTGGATGTTTCTATTCAGGCACAGATACTAAATTTAATGGCCGACCTCCAAAAAGAATTTCAACTAACGTATTTGTTCATATCTCATGACCTTGGAGTAATAAAACACGTTAGTGATAATATTGCAGTTATGTATCTAGGTAAGATGGTGGAAATGTCTGATTACAAATCCATTTTCCAAAATCCATTACATCCATATACTAAGGCGTTATTGTCAGCTATACCCATTCCTAGTGTAGATGTTAAACGGGAGCGCATTATATTAGAGGGTGATGTTCCTAGCCCTATTAATCCGCCAGCAGGTTGCCGCTTTTACGGAAGATGCTTCAATAAAATCGAATCGTGTAAAGACAAAGCACCTGAGTTAAGAGAAGTTTCTCCTGGTAGATTTGTTGCATGTAATAGGTGCAATGTCTAAGTTAAGAAACAACCCTATAATAAAAGTGATAAGTAGTGCTTGTTGGATTGTATTGGCGGTAACATTTATTAGTATTATAGCTGGTAGCTTTAGTCATGGTCACTTTACAACGGCATACGTATTTAACTCCAATATTATTGTAGGTGCTGTTATCATCGCTGTAGGAATTATGTTATATGTAAAGCCTACATATTTAGGCATTGAACGTGGAATAGTGGATCATAGCAATTACGGATCAAAATTTGTGGAGAAACGCGACGAAAAAGAGCGAAATGCCAACGAAATTCTAATGATAGGTATCACTATTATCATAATAGCAGGACTAATCCAACTTTTTGAAAGTTGGATATAGCAAATATAACACTGAAAAAGGTGGCACAAAAGACTAAGACCTTGGGGCAACGCCCCAAGGTCTTAGTCTTTTGTTGCTATTTTTTTAAGTTTGTAGTACCGCAACAGTAAAAATCCATCAAACCTCAGCAAGCGCGAACGCGATTCTTTAAAAAAGCGCGCTGCGCTTGCTAGGGTTAAGGCGAGCCTTGGCTGAAAGCCCAAGGTCTTAATCTTTTAATTAACTGCATTACTCAGATTCTCTAGCATTTCAAGCGTTATATCGCCTACAATGTAGTTGATTATCTTTTTTTGCTCAATATATACTGTACATGGTAATTCGCTTAATCCAAGCCTATGTGCGATACCATCTGATTTATATACGTCTATTTTCGTTACTCGAACTTTACTACCGTGTTTGTTCTCGAATAAATCTATAACTGGTATAAGGTCTCTGGAATAACTGTCAGCTGCACTATATAGATACACTAAAGATGGATTGCCATTATTTAGAATCTGATTTTCAAAAATTTCATTTTCTGCAATATACTTTTCAGACGCATATCCCGCGATAGCTCCATCGCCCACTGCTGTCGCGATTTGTTTTAAAAATTTATCACGTACATCACCTGCTGCAAATACTCCTGATATATTCGTTTCCATCTTTTCATTTGTTATCAAGTAATTTGTTGGGCTCATATCCAATATGCCTTTAAAAATATCTGTATTTGGAATATACCCTATAAATAGGAAGCAACTATCTACTTTTACAGGTATCAATTCATTTGATTTCAAATTTTTGAGGACTACTGTGTCTAGGTGATCTTCTCCCTCAAATGAATCTACAACACTATTCCAAATGAATTCCATTTTAGGATTATCCAGTGCTTGATTTTTGGCTATTTCGTTGCAATCCATTTTTCCGTTATCGTGCATGACGGAGACAATCACCTTGTCTGCAAATTTTGTTAGAAATAAACCTTCTTCAATAGCTGCGTCACCACTACCAATTACCATAACTGTTTTGTCTGTATTTGCTGCTGCATCACAGGTTGCACAAAATGATATCCCTTTATCAAAAAGAAATGATTCCTCATTTTTAGCCCCTGTTATTCGTGGTTTACCTCCAGAGGCTATAATGACAACTTTAGATTCATACCTTGCTCTAAATGTTTCAACAATTTTTGTATCGCTTGAAAAATCAACAGATTTAACATCCGTAAGTTTAAACTTAACTCCAAACTTTTTTGCTTGCTTTTGAAACTGGTTCATTAGCCCGATACCTGTTTCGCCCTCTGGAAATCCAGGATAGTTTTCTATTTCATTGGTATATGTTGCAAGTCCGCCAACTAGTAATTTTTCTATTATTAAGGTTTTGAGCTTCGCTCTACCACAGTAAATTCCCGCAGTAAGACCTGCTGGACCACCACCAATAATAACTACATCATATTGCTCTGTTTTTTTATTCATAATAAATTTTTTTCACCTTTCGCAATAATAATAGAAATCCAGATTTTTGCGGTTTGCTATATAAAATATTTACTTAGTAGCTTGCTACCTAAAAAAGCACCCACAAGTAAAAATGAGGCAAAAATCCAACCAGATAAAGAAAGTGCAGCTGTAGCAGTAAACAACGCACCTATATTACAACCAGAGGATAATCTCGCACCAAATCCCATCATGAGACCCCCAAGTATTGCGGCTATTGCTTGCTTCTTAGATTTTATTTTTTTAATTTTAAATTGTGAAGCAAACAGAGTTGCCAGCATTGCACCGAAAATGATACCTAAATTTCTGATAGAGCCGTTGTCAGACATGAATCCATTTGCAAGCGTTGCCTGAGCACCATCGCTTGCAAAATATGACCAATTGCTAACATCGCCACCGAACATCTGGAAAAGCCATGCACCCCAAAAAGAAAATGTGCCTGTCACACCCCAGCCATTGGTAAATATAGCAAAGTGAGCAATATTAAAAACAGCTAAAAGAACAGCACCAGCAACATATGTAAGGGGTTCTTTCATTAATCTTTTGTATATACTATTGTTTCCCAAATTTACAAAAAATTCATTCAATTTAATTCTGCCTACCTTTCAAATTTAATGTAAAGACAATTGCCTGAAACATTAAAACCGCAAAACCTTGGGGCGTTGCCCCAAACCCCACAAACTTTTAAAAAAGTTTGACCAAAACTTTGTAAGCAAGTGCGTACGCACTTGCAAAAAAAGCGGTCAAGCGCGCTGCGCTTGTCGGGTTTGGGCTGAAAGCCCAAGGTCTCTATTTAAAATTAGCTTGTTTTTTCGATAATGACTTCCCACTCACCGTCATCCACTTCTTCAATCTCTACATTATGCCCTTGCTTTCTTGCCCATTCTGGTATGTTTTTCATAGCACAACTATGATCTATAGATACAATTAATACATTTCCTACAGCAAGTTCTGCCATTTTCTTTTCTGTTTTCATCAATGGAACAGGGCATGCCTCTCCAAGACAATCTAAAGTATATTCATTCATATAAATTTCCTCCTAGATATTTTTTGATATAACAACTTACATTAATCGCTATTACCTGTTCTTTTTTCTTGCCATTTAACAGCGGCAATATACAATAAAACAATAATTCCTAGTTGAGTAACCAATGCGCCAAACCAACCAAATACGTCAGGAAGGAATATACGAGGGGCATTTTCATTAAATCTACCGAAAAATTCCATACTGCGAGCACCTAATAATGAGCCTATTACGAAAAATAAAAGTACAAGTAATTGCATCAAAAATCCTTCGCCAACACGCATTATAGTACCAGAAGCGCAACCTCCAGCAATAACCATTCCAATGCCGAAAATAACAGCACCTAAGACAAGTGGCAAGCCTATAGGAGCGACACCTCTCATATTTAGGGTTACTTCAGCACCACTTAAGACTACACCAAATTTAACAGCTGCAAAACCAATTGTTGCAATACCCAAGGCCACTAATACGGCACGAGTAACGGATGTAACACCTGTGATGCATGGGTCACGGAATGCGGCTGTAAAGCAAAACCTAGAGCGTTGCAATACATAGCCAAAAATTATACCAAATCCCCAAAATATAGGGAGTACCGTACTTTGTAAACTTAGGTAATATCCAAAAGCGATAACAAGCCCCAGCAATACGATAGCAAAAGGAATTTGACTTTTTCTAGGTTTTCGAGGTGTTCGGGTACGACTGGTTTTTATTGCAGATTCAGACACTGAAAACACTCCTTTCTTATGTAATTCATACAATTCATATATGAATACATTATAAAGTATATGTTTTATTAAGTCAATGATGAAAATTTCTACTACTTGCTAGATTCTGAGCGTATACTTTCAATAATATTTTCTTTGCGTAGCTGTGAAATTGCAAAACGCATTGTTATCAATGTGATTGCAAAAACTCCTAATATACATTGGATAATTGCAATCCATGGTATTTGATACGGAATCGGAAATATAGACCGAATAGGCAAGTGTATTAAATACGTTAGCAATATCGCAACTGGTAAGCCAATAATTATAGATTTTGCTGAACACATTATACTCTCCAAATTCAGCATGTACTTTAGTCCATCGTAGGTCATTCCCACGCTTTGCAATACTGCGAACTCATGCGAACGTACACGCACATTGGTAGATATAGTACTTATTACGCTTGTTAATCCAATGAGTGTTAAAAGTACAATGAAACTGTGTATGAACACAGCCGCCATAATAACTCCAATATTCATTATCCTAATAAAATCAGTGGTTTCAAATACACGAGTAGCAAACCCAAGGCTCATGTATGTATCTTCATCACTAGTTGGAAACATTTCATTCATAACAAAATCAGCATGGTTCATAAAACTATTAATATCAGTAGGATTAGCAAACCATGTATATCCACGCATATCACCATATGGAACAATTATACTAACCGCTACAGATGCTGCTGGATTAACGGGAAAAAGTTCAGGTGGCAAGTCTTCTGCGATTAGCACGCCATGTATTTGAATATTGCGAATATTGCCGTCTACATAAACTAATTGTAAATCTTGATTTTTAAATATCAGAGGTTCAAATAAAACTAGGTTGCCCCTATCATTAATGACATAGTGGTTTAGCAAAATATTAGAACCCAAATCAACCCCAGCCAATTTGCTAAGTAAGGCATAGTTTTTTGGATCTATAGTAATAATTTCAGCTGAAAGTTCGTACTTTTGTTGCCGTTGTGGAAAGGATTTTTCAACAATTTCCATCATATCAGGTGTTATCATTTCCCTTGGAACCACCGCAAAATAAGATTCTGCATTAAATCCGATACCAAATATATGAGTATTATTGTATTTCCGTAGCCTTTCAGTAACCATATCCGCAATTTTGCTATCAATAGGGGCTACGACACGATTTTCCCATGTTTCAGTTTCTTCATTAAAAGTACGCCTAGCAGAAATATAATCCACAATAACTGTTGTTTCTAGGTTGCTAGGAAAAATAAGACTTTCTAATTGAGCTACGGCCTGTCTAATTCCACTTGCGGTAACAAATAGTATAACTGCTATAGTGAGTGACACCACACTTGCACGAAAATTCCGCTTGCTACGCTTCAAATATTTGACGGCAAGAACTCCTTCAAATCCGAATAATTTTTTTATTAACGGTCTTGTGCGAATTTGGCTTGCTTCAATTTTGATCTCACCAGCCCCACGAATACTATCAATTGCTGTGATTTTCGACGCTTTAATTGCAGGTTTCCATGCCGAAATAAGCACGGTGGCAAATGACATTATTGCAGCAATTGTAATTGCCTGCCATGCAATTACAAAATTAACAAGTATAGATAACTCTTGAATCATTGCTCGGCTTAGGCTATTAAGATCATAAAGAAAGTGATTTGCAACCTGTACACTTACGAATGTTAAAATTAATCCCAAAATAATTCCGATAGGTATACCCACAACTGATAACAATATACTTTCACACATAACCGTAGTAGTAATTTGACTTTTTGTAGCTCCTACACTTTTTAGAATACCAAACTGTGACATACGTTCGCCTGCGCTTACACGAAATGCATTGGATATTACAATAACAGACATTATAATAATTATTATACTTAAAATTATTGCTGGAATAAGCAACATAGCGAAAAGCATACTATGTTGTGCTTGGTCACCAGCCAAAGTTACAACTGAAGCACTTCCACTTGCTACTGAGCTAGTAATAGTCGTTATCAAGGTTGTAGAGAGAATGATTCCAATTAGCGTCCATGTAGTGCGCTTGCGATTGACTGTGAGTTGGCTGTACGCTAATTTTGCCATTAGTTTCATTAGCGTATCACCTCATCTCTTAGTATTTGACCATCGCCAATTGAAATTACACGGTTAGCTTGTAATGCTATGTTATCATCATGAGTGATAATGAGTAGTGTCTGGTTAAAGGATTTGTTGGACAGTTTCAAAAGATTTATGATTTCCCGACTTGACTTGCTATCAAGGTTACCTGTAGGCTCATCTGCTAAAATTACTGCTGGGTCATTGATTAATGCTCTACCTATAGAAACTCTTTGTTGTTGACCTCCCGAAAGTTCACTTGGTAAATGCTTTGCTCTGTTAGATAGTCCAATAGTTTCAAGAATATTATTCAATTTATCTGTATCTGGCTCTTTATTATCTAAGAGTCGTGGTAGCATTATGTTTTCCTCAGCAGTAAGTGTCGGAATAAGATTATAGAATTGATATATTATTCCGATGTTGCGACGGCGAAAAATAGCCAATTCGCTTTCATTAGACTTAAAAATTTCGTTACCATCAATCGTTATGCTTCCTGAGGTTGGACGGTCAACACCGCCGATAAGATGCATCAGTGTAGACTTTCCAGAGCCAGACGCTCCAACGATTGCTACAAACTCGCCTTTCTCTACACTAAAACTAACTCCACCCAGAGCAGTGACAATCGTGTCACCTTTACCATATGTCTTTGTTAGATTATTTACCTGTAAAATAGCCACTTATGTTACCCCCTACTTAGAATTTAAAAAAATGATAGACCGTGGACTCTGTCCACACCAGCAAGCTTTTTGAAAAAAGCCTGACCAAAAACTTTGTAAGCAAGCGTGTATGCGCTTGCAAAAAAAGCGGTCAAGCGCGCTGCGCTTGTCGGAGGTTTGGAGGTGAAACCTCCAAGGTCTTTATAACTAGTTCATACACAATTGAGTATAAGACTATTCTAGCAGGTCAAAGTGACTTTTCGGTGACTTTTTCAGTGATGAATGTGACAGTTCAGTCACTCAAAAAATGATAGAACAAGAACTTTGTAAGCAAGCGCGAACGCGCTTGCAAAAAAAAGCGGTCAAGCGCGCTGCGCTTGTCGGAGGTTTGGAGGTGAAACCTCCAAGGTCTTTATAACTAGTTCATACGCAATTGAGTATAAGGCTATTCTAGCAGGTCAAAGTGACTTTTCGGTGACTTTTTCAGTGATGAATGTAACAGTTTAGTCACTCAAAAAATGATAGAACAAGAACTTTGTAAGCAAGCGCGAACGCGCTTGCAAAAAAAAGCGGTCAAGCGCGCTGCGCTTGTCGGAGGTTTGGAGG
>JGI994J12354_10002948_pt1 | contig 16212 bp, 15 predicted proteins | sample IntmicLarv3ML3BL_FD_12354 | JGI IMG/M metagenome (IMG submission 12354) | reverse complement strand
CTACGTGTTTCTGATCACACAGCTTTCTTAATATTTGTCCTATGTCCGCTTTCACAGCCTACCATACACTTCTTTTCTTCGATATTTCGGTGCAAATACAATATGTTACTGGCATCGCCACTTCCAATGTGATAAACTTTGTATGTCGTTCATGCGACAAAATCTCCTTTTGCTTTTCCGCGGTTAGCTGACCACTTTTATTTTAGCAAATGGAGATTTTCTTGTATCTTAAGATTTTTAATTCCCCCAGTTTAACTGGGGGGGTATTTTTTGCTAAAGATCGAATAAAAATCCATCAGTGTAACTGATGGATTTTTTATACATTAAGCTATTAGTATCATATATTTTTCTTATTTTTTGATATATGAAGAAAACAAAAAAACAAAGTCGCAACCCCTTATATGTCTAAGGAATTAGCGACTTTTTAATAAACAGGGGCAGTAGGACTCGAACCCACGGCATTTGGTTTTGGAGACCAACGTTCCACCAACTGAACTATACCCCTATATTTTAAACTACGGAGAAAGTGGGATTTGAACCCACGCGCCGCTATTAACGACCTACCCGCTTTCCAGGCGAGCCCCTTCAACCACTTGGGTATTTCTCCACAAAACTCTGCTAAGAAATAAAAAAATGGCGGAGAGGGTGGGATTCGAACCCACGGCCCCTTGCGGAGTCACCGGTTTTCAAGACCGGCTCCTTAAACCACTCGGACACCTCTCCACATTTCCGCCTTACAGCTACTGCAACATTTAATATAATACATATTTAAACTTAAATTGTCAACTATTTTTTTCTATTTCTTCCTTCATTTTAGTTTTTTTCCGCGCCGCAATAATCCCACCAATTTTACCGCTTTCCTTAGACGTTAAATTCTTCCACCCGCCCTCTTTAACTTTTTTAAGCAACCCAAGCTCTGCTGCTATCTCATATTTAGCTAAATCACTGTCTGTTAACATTTCCAAAGTAACTCTATTTTCACTCATTTTCTTCCCTCCAAATTAATATATATAAAAAATTATTCCTCAAATCCTTTTATTTATTCAAAATATTAATTAAAGATTTGACACCTATTGCTTTTAATGCTAATATAATACTCAATTAAGTAGAGGTGCATTTTTCATTAGTAGATATATGTATGCGATTAGGCGCAGATGATATATATTAAAAGGGAACAATGCCGAAGTTTTTTAACTCCTAAGGGTTTAAAATTCTGGTTGTACGGTTAATAGCTGTGCAATTGTCATCAAAAGGTCTTTGATGGAGCGCTACTAAATCTATCATTCCAAAACAATCAACAATTTGTTTTGCATTATGTTAAATTTAGTCGGCGTAGTCGCCGTTTTTTTATGCAAAAAAATAACTTTTAATACTAAAACAGGAGTGATTAAAATGAAAAAAATCAACTTAGCTGTTGTTGGCGCAACAGGCATGGTAGGCAGAACTCTTCTGGCTGTTTTAGAAGAAAGAAACCTTCCTATCGAAAATTTTTATGTTATGGCTTCAGCTCGTTCTGCGGGACAAAAACTTATGTTTATGGGCAAAGAATACATAGTTGAAGAACTCAGTGAAACATCTTTTGATAAACCTATCGATATCGCTCTTTTCAGTGCAGGCGGAACAATCAGTTCCAAATTTGCACCTATTGCTGCTACTAAAGGTTGCGTTGTTGTTGACAACTCTGCGCAGTGGAGAATGGATCCTTCTGTTCCTTTGGTGGTGCCTGAGGTAAACCCTGAAGATGTAAAATTGCATAAAGGGATAATCGCTAATCCTAACTGTTCCACAATACAAGCTATGGTCGCATTAAAACCACTTGACGATAAGTTTAAAATCAAGAGAGTTGTATACTCCACATATCAAGCTGTTTCAGGCGCTGGAGTTGACGGGTGGAACGATTTGGAAAATGGTTTAAAAGGAGAAGCTCCAAAAAAATTCCCTCATCCTATCGCAAATAACTGTCTGCCTCACATTGATGTTTTCTTGGAAAACGGTTATACAAAAGAAGAAATGAAAATGGTTTGGGAAACAAAAAAAATCCTTCACAATGAAAACCTGAAAGTTACTGCCACTACTGTACGTGTGCCAGTATTTGATAGCCATAGCGAAGCTATAAATATTGAGTTTGAAAATACATTCAATATGGAAGAAATTCATACTGTTTTAAACAATGCACCAGGACTTATAGTTGAAGATGATACCAAAAACAATGTCTATCCACTGGCATTAAACACAGCTGGAAAAGACGAAGTATTCGTTGGTAGAATAAGACGTGACGAAAGTGTTGAAAACGGAATAAATATTTGGGTAGTAGCTGACAACATTCGAAAAGGTGCAGCAACAAACACAGTCCAAATAGCGCAGGTATTGATAAATAATATGGAACAAGAATAAGGAGGATAATAACATGTCTATTTTTACAGGTTCGGCAGTCGCAATAATAACACCATTTAATAACGACGGAACAATCAACTACGATGCTTTTGGTAAGCTTATCGAATTTCAAATTGCAAACGGTACAGATGCCATTGTAGCAGCCGGAACTACAGGAGAATCTCCTGTCCTCTGTGATGACGACCAAATCGCGTTGATTAAATTCACTGTAGACACGGTTAACAAAAGAGTTCCTGTTATTGCAGGTACAGGCAGTAACGTAACACACCATGCTATCGAACTTGCTCAACGAGCACAAGAAGTTGGCGTAGATGGTTTGCTTATCGTTACACCTTACTACAACAAAGCTACACAAAAAGGCCTTATTGCACATTACACAGCTATTGCTGAAAGTATAAGTATCCCTATTATCCTTTATAGCGTTGTCGGCCGTACAGGGGTAAATATTCCGCCAAGCACTGTTTATGAACTTTCAAAAATTCCTAATATCGCAGGAATTAAAGAGGCTAGTGGCGACCTAAGCCAAATTGTAGCTATTGCTGAAAAGTGCGGACCTGACTTTGACATATATTCAGGCAATGACGACCAAACACTTCCATTGCTTTCTATTGGTGGAAAAGGTGTTATAAGTGTACTTGCGAATATTATGCCTAAAGAAACTCATGAAATTTGCCAAAAATTCTTTGACGGTGATATAAAGGGAAGTCGTGAAATTTTCCTTAATACTGTAGACCTTGCAAACACACTTTTTGTAGAGGTTAACCCAATCCCTGTAAAAACGGCTGTAAACTTAATGGGATACAACGCTGGCCCTACAATTGCACCACTTTATCCAATGGAAGATGCAAACCTAAACAAGCTTAAAACAGCAATGAAAGCACATGGCTTGATTTAGATATAAAAAAACACTGCAAGTGTTTTTGAGATAAATACAGCTCGAAGTGATTCAGTGAGAGTGTCTTTTTGATAAAGAAGCTCAATGAGAATGTCTTTAGGGCAAAAGATAATGGTAGCTCAAACATGAGAAAACAGACGTAGGGCATTTTTAAAAAAAAGACCGCTCGAAATAATTCAATGATAGTATTTTTCTGATAAAGGAGCTCAATGAGAGTGTCTTTCTGACGCAAAAAGTTCAATAAAAGTTTTCTTTACAATACAAAAGATGCAATGAGCACATCTTTATGACAGGCGAAAAAACAAAAAATCCATTTCCAACAAACTAAAAAGACCGTGGTCAATTTATCCTTCCACGGTCTTAATTTCTTAACAAAGGAGGTAACCACCCATGATAAATATTATTTTACACGGTTGTGGCGGAAACATGGGCAAAGTGGTAGAAAGTATTGTTACATCATCTACAGACTGTAAAATCGTAGCAGGCATAGATGCAAGAGACGGCATTAATGCCACTTATCCTGTTTTTACGTCAGCTGACAAATGCAATATAGATGCAGATGTAATAATTGACTTTTCTATAGCAAGTGCAGTACCTGCACTTTTAGATTTTGCTAAAGCTAAAAAAATTCCTGTTGTACTTTGCACTACAGGGCTTTCACCTGAATTAACCGAAGCACTGCAAACTTACTCAAAAGATGTTGCTGTTTTAAAAAGTGCTAACATGTCATTAGGCGTAAACCTTATGCTTTCTCTTGTAAAAAAAGCCGCTGAAATGCTGTATGACAGTAATTTTGACATAGAAATAGTGGAAAAACACCATAACCAAAAAATTGATGCTCCAAGTGGAACAGCATTAGCTCTTGCTGATAGCATTAATAGCGCCCTTGATAACCAAATGAACTACACATATGACCGTTCTCAAACAAGAGAAAAAAGAAACAATAGGGAAATCGGTATCCATGCCGTTCGTGGCGGAACAATAGTAGGTGAACATGATGTAATTTTTGCAGGGAAAGACGAAATCCTTACAATAAACCATACTGCCATGAGCAAAGAAATATTTGCTGTAGGCGCAGTGAAGGCGGCAAAATTTTTAGCAGGTAAACCTGCTGGTTTTTATACAATGGAAAACCTAATGAATTAATTAAACACAGATATCAGCTTTCACAAAAAAGACAATGCCCATGGGTATTGTCTTTTCTTAATTAAAAATAAGTAACCGTACTCCACAGATAATTGTCATTGAACAAACATAAAATACAATCAATCCATGGCATCATATACGCTCTTCAATACATAGTAGTGAAATAAATTATTATAATGGAAATTAGCAAAACATAATCAATTTGCAACATTATATACGTCCTTCGATACATAGTAGTGGAATAAATATATTATAACGAACGACATATCATCTTCATAGGTTATACCATTTTCTAAAAACAAATCATATATAACACTATTTGAAGAACATAATAGATTATTTCTAATCGGTATACCAAACCCAAAGTGATAATTACATAAATTACTAATCGGTGTATTTTTAAACTCTAACAACTCTTTTTGTGAAAAGGCTTTTTTTAATATTGGAAAAGTCTTTTCTATTTCTCTATATATTTTCATAAAATCACCTCAAATACATTATAAGGCACAAAAACGATTTTTTAAGTATTTTTACAGACTTATTAAACGGTTTATAAAGTCTAAAAAATCTCATAAAATAACATTGAGGTGTTTACTATGGATACAAAACAATTTGATAAATATCGAAAACCGAGCTTAAATATCGCATATTACCGAAAAGATAAAGGCTACACCCAATTAAAATTAGCAGAACTTCTAAATATCGACCGTGCACATATGCAAAGAATTGAAACCGCAAATGTAGGCGTATCTTTAGATGTAATATTTCATCTTTCTGATTTGCTAAATGTTCCTGCTTATAAGTTTTTTGAATTTAGAGACTAATAGTACCCATATCCTAACTAACACCATAATGCTTTAATATACAATACCATTTATATTTGCTAGACTGTCAGTGTCATTCACTTGGTTGCCCTCCTTTTGATTTTTTAGTGCAGTTTCCAGACAGTACTTTTATTATATCAAACGGAGTTTTTTTCATTTCCAAGCTAAAGCTTTTTTCTCACACTGGCACAGCCATTGATTTTCTTACAGTAAAATAAAAAACGACTGTAGTCGGAACTTCCTTCCAACTTAGTCGTTTTATTTATACCTTTTTTGTAAAGCAAAACATTATATTAAGAAAACACCCCAGGGTTTATTATAGCAATGTTTTTATGCTACTTCCCCCAAAGATATTTTATTCTTTTTCCGAATACTTTTCTTTGTTAATACTGTAAACAAAGTCCGCAATCGCCACTATTGCTTCACATTTATTATTACCTGATATGATAATATCCATATCATCATTTATGCCTTTAATCATGTCTACAACATCTTTTTCATCAATAAAACCTGCTACAATAGCGTCACAAATACCGTCTAAAATAAGCATCTCGCACTCGCCGGTTTCAAGTATTTTTCCACTAAACTTAAGCGCAAGCTGAAGTTCGTCCTGAATCTCTTCTCTACTGGTTCCATCTACGCTATCTCTTTGTTTTTCAAACTTAAATGCCCTAAAATTCGGCTCCAAACGTTTAAGAGAAACATGGTCTTTGTTGTTGTTAAAATCAAAAAATTGTATCATAACAACATTCAGCCCTTCGCCCACAGCACGTACACCCTGTCCGATAGCTAAAGTTGTTTTTCCTTTACCATTTCCATAATATAGATAAATATTGCCTTTTCTCATTTTAGCACCCTCTTAATCAAAAACCCTACCCTCATAACTTCGTGAATCATACAATGAAGATACTGTTTTGTCAACATTCTTTTATGTATAGCTCTCATCACTCGCCTTTTTCCACTCCATTCTAGATGCAGAAACCTCGTATGCAATTCTTTCTTCAATTTTCTCCTCGGTTTTCTTTTGGTACTGTCTGCTTTGCATACGCCCCCAAACCGTGATATTATCCCCTGTAGACAACCCTCCTACATACTTAGCATTTCTTCCCCAAAATATACACGGTATATAGTCACTCTTATTATATGACCTGTTTACCGCCAAAAGGACATCTGCTATTTCTCTGCCAAAAGGAGTTTTTCTATAAACAGGCGCTTTGCATACAAATCCATCGATACACACTACATTACAGTCCTCGTTATTTGTAACTTCTACCTCCCTCGCAAAAATAGTAAGCGCTAATCTATTTTTTTTATTAACAATAGTATTATAACTTCGTATCTGACCTTTGACAGATACTGTATCCCCTACATTTATATTTTGACAGTTTAAAATCCGCTCCGAAACTGTAATAATCAAAACATCGGCATTTCCGCTTAAACGAGCACTTTTCAACTCAAAACTATAAAACCCTTCCCCGTATATTTCATGGCTAAATAAAATAGGCGATGCTATCTCACCACTTACAACAATACTGTTATTTTCTGCACACCCTGTATCTTTAGACATATGGTAAATCTCCTCTCAAACGTAACATAAGCTATATAATAGTTTTATTCAAGAGCAGTTAATACTATTACACCTTGGGTATATTTCACACATTCACTCCTGTTATTATTGCAACAACTAATGCCGCAACAATGTTAACCACATTTTTTTCATAATACTTTCCTGCATACTTTATTTCCCTCGGCTCCACTTCTCGCCCATCAATCGTCTCAATTGTCCTTTGTAAACAGCATTGTATCTGGCTTGTAAGCTTCATTTCCACACTTGACACACTTACACATGCTCTTGTATTAAAGCCACAGGTAATAACCTTTGACCCTTCTGTTGCTATTATTTTTTTTACAGAATAAGAATCACTATCTACAATCAAATAGTTTTTCTCTTTAAGAAGAGCACTAAGAGTAACTTGATTTTTCTTTTCATTTGTTAGAAACAATAAAATGTCAAACCTAAGAGCCATAAGATTTTCATAATCTTCGTAAACATTAATATCTAGTATTAATATTTTTGATTTTTTTAACACAGCCTCCATAAAGGACTCATTTATTTCTTCTGCTGACTTAACCTCAGCAAAGAAAAACTTTACTGCATTTTTTTTAAGTAACTCTTTTATAACTATAGCGGCAATACCTTTTTCTTCCCCTAAAATCCCTATTTTCAACATAAAAATGCCCTCCCAATTGTCAATCGGTATTTTTAATGAGGAACAAAACTAATTTATTACGTTTTTTCTCGATAGATATTTTAGCCAATTTATAGTTTTATATTCAAAACAAAAAGACAGCCCTTATTGGACTGCCAAAATTTGTTTATATATCAATCATCTTTAAGAATAATTTTTGCCACTTCTATCATCTTTAGACCCTTATTCATGCTACTTTTTTGCATAAATTTATGGGCTTGAACCTCGCTTATTTTATATTTATTCATAAGAAATATCTTTGCATGCTCTATCAAAAGTTTTTCGTTATCACTTCTTGTTCCCTGTTTAATTTCTTCAATATTCTTTTTTCCGCACAATAGGGGCTTTATGCCAATTTCAAAAATCATATTAATAGTTTTTATAATATCACTTTTATTAACAGGCATTACCAAAGAAAATATTTCCTGATTATCTATGATTGAGGCCTGCTTACTTGATAAGAGCACCAGCATACCGTATCCTTGCGGTAGCATTTCATAAATATCAGAATATATAGTGTTCCCCACTTTGTACCCACAAACTACAATGCCCTCATCATAATTTCCGCACATTCTAAGTACTTCGTCTCCAGACGTACATATTTCCGTATCTAAAAAACCACTTTTCACAACGGTCTCTTTAATTATTTGACCTTTTTGCGGGTCTGTTAATCCAATAATGATGTTTCTCATATCTTCAACCCCAGCTTTTACGGTTTAATAGATGTTAAAATATCTGCTAAATTCCCAATCAAAAACCTCTTCTTGGTAGTTTTTCCATTCCTGCTCTTTTATTGCTACATACTTTTGCACAATGTCTTTGCCTATTCCTTCTTTTATTACTTCATTGGCTTTAAATTCTTTTATTGCCTCACCAAGGTCTCTTGGAAGTCTTTCAATATTTAAAGCTTTCCGTTCCTCATCTGTAAGCTTATTAACATCGCCTTTAACCAACTTTGGAACCTGCATATTTTTCTCGATACCACTAAGGCCTGCTGTTATAATAGCTGCCAATTGAAGGTATGGGTTACACGCCGCGTCAGGGTTTCTAAGCTCTACCATTGCGTCCCCTTCTCTCAGTTTGGAAACTCTAATAAGAGGGCTTCTGTTTGCAATGCTCCACGCAACATAGGCCGGCGCTTCAAATCCTGTATTAATCCTTTTATAGGAATTTGTAGTAGGATTTGTTATAAGTGTCATACCTTTTGCATGAGCTAGTACCCCTGCCATAAATTTATAAGCCGTATCGCTTAAACCCAGTCCTTTTTCATCTTTTGCATCATAAAATATATTCACACCGTCTTTTGTCATAGAAATACTTGTGTGCATTCCTGAGCCATTAGAGCCACCTATAGGTTTTGGCATAAACGATGCAAAAAGACCATTCCTTTGCGCCACAGTTTTTACAACTAATTTCATTGTCATAATATCGTCAGCGGCTTTTATCGCCTCAGTATAATGAAAATCAATTTTATGCTGACCAGGTGCGTTTTCATGGTGACTTTCTTCAATTTCGTAACCCATATCTTCCAGAGTAAGGCATATTTCACGTCGCACGTTTTCACCCAGGTCTGCTGGCCCTAAGTCTAAATAAGCGCCCTTATCATGAGGAATAGTTGTAGGCTGACCGTCTCCGTCTGTTTGGAACAAGAAAAATTCACACTTTGAGCCTATATTTAACTCATATCCCATATTTTTTGCTTTTTCCACCACTTTTTTCAACGCATATCTAGGTGAGCCTTCAAACATTTTTCCGTCATAAGTATATATGTCGCATATAAAACGTGCCACCTTGCCATGTTGAGGCCGCCACGGAAATATAACAAATGTATCTAAATCAGGTTTTAAGTACATGTCACTTTCTTCAATACCTGCAAACCCTTCAATAGAAGAACCGTCAAGCATACACTGATTATTAAGCGCCTTTTCCAATTGACTAACTGTAACCGCAATATTCTTTAAAGAACCCATTATATCTGTAAATTGTAGCCTAATAAATTTAACATCATTTTCCACGATAAGGTTGATAATATCTTCCTTGGTATAAGCCATTTCTAATCCTCCTTCATTTTTCACAGTCATTTACAATCCATAAATCAAATTATATCACCCTGATATTTGATGTCAATAAAAATAGAAAGCAAGGCCTCATACACAACAACAAAAATAATAATGGGAAATAGGGATACTTCATGGTAAAATGTTTAAAACAGGTTATATAAAGAGGAGTTCGCTTATGAATTTTAAAAAATATTGTATAACAACAGGTTTGAGAGCTTTCTTTCTATCTCTGTTGGCAATAAGCCTTTGGAGTATTCCAACTATGGCTATTGGGTCTATGTTTATAGTAGTACCAATTATAACCTTGATTTTTCTTTGGCTTTGGTATTCAAAAAAGTCCCCGTTGCCTGAAAAAGCATCAGAAATATTTTTACCAATATTCTTAGTATTTAGTTACTACATGTGTGTTTGGAGTGCTGTATTTGGACTATCTAATTACAGTTTTGACAGTACTCTTTTTAATGGTGTCTTTTTTATACTTACAATACCCTATTTTGTTGTCAACTTGCTTTTTGATTTTAGCGGAGATTTCAGTTTTTTTCCATTTTTAAATGTATTAATAACAACTATTACTATGTTAACAATAATTACTACTTGCAAAATCGTTAAGAAAAATATAATTTTTGATAAAAAAGCAATTATCTATGTAGTAATATTTACTTTTCTTTCGGGAATTGCTGTTTTCCAACACTATGACCGAAGTGTGAAAATCCTTTCTCGTGATTTTCAGGTTGAACGTATTCAAGACGAAATAAATCTTTACGAATATCGCCCTTTTAGCCATAGCGATAAAATTGATAGCAAATTAAAACAGTTAAACGAACCACCTACTATTTCTTTTACTGAAAACTATCCAAAACTTGATGGTGCTACAGCGGCTTACCCTGTTTACAGCGCAATAGCTCAGGAACTTTATAGCGGTTTAGACGAAGCAAGCGCCGAGTACTATGTGGCTTGCTCTAAAACAGATATGGCCTACGAACGCCTTATAAATGGTGAAATTGATATTTTCTTTGGTGCACAGCCATCCTCACAGCAAATAGAAATGGCTAAAGAGAAGGGTATAGACATTGTATTGACACCACTAGCAAAAGAAGCCTTTGTTTTTTTTGTGAATAAAGATAACCCTGTAGACAGCTTAACATTAGCACAAATACAAGACATCTATCAAAAAAAGATTACACATTGGAATAATGTTGGCGGAAATAAAGAAAGAATAATGCCATTCCAGCGCCCTGAAAATTCAGGAAGTCAAACTATTATGGTTGCAATGGTTATGAGAGATAAAACCCTGCCCGCCCCTATTTTAGAAGAATTTGCCGCAGGAATGGGTGGTGTAATAAACCAAGTTGCCGAGTACCGAAACTACTCTTCCGCAATAGGCTATTCCTTTAGATATTTCGCCACAGGTATGAAACCCAACGATAATATTAAGCTTTTAGCAATTGATGAGATTTTTCCTACAGTTGAAAACATTCGAAATGGCACATATCCATTTACTGTGGATGTTTACGCAATCACAGCTACTTCTACTAATAAAAATACCGAAAAACTAATACAATGGATACTTTCGGAACAAGGACAAAACTTTATTGAAGATAGCGGTTATGTGAAAATTTAAAGCAGTCCCCTTGATATACCTAAATCACCGTGGAAAACTACGGTGATTTTCTTATGCGCCCTTAAAGGCTAGGTTGCTAGTGGCGCCTTAAAGCGCATATAACAACCTGCCACTTGCAAATAATATACTCCCGTAAAAGGGCCTTGATATTTTCTCCCTGCTATCTGATAGGATAATTGAGCCTCTTTCAATTGGTTTTGTATGTAATCTACTATCTTTTTCGTGTTTTTGCCTGTTATATCCACATAGTATCCTCTAACCAAAAACTTCTGTTTCTATGCTTATATTTCAGATTTCTATGTCTCTTGTGTATGGTTTAACTTAATTGTCCTACAGTAAATTCTTACAGGCTTTCAAACCTTCTTGCCTCTCATTGTATGATTAAACTTAATTGTCTCACAGTAAATTCTTGCAAGCTTTCAAACCCTCTTGCCTCTCATTGTATAATTAAACTTAATTGTCCTACAGTAAATTCTTGCAAACTTTCAAACCTTCCTGCCTCTAATGTATGATTAAACTTAATTGTCCTACAATAAATTCTTGCAAGCTTTCAAACCTTCTTGCCTCTCATTGTATGGTTAAACTTAATTGTCCTACAGTAAATTCTTGCAAGCTTTCAAACCTTCTTGCCTCTCATTGTATGGTTTTACTGCTATTCCCCTTTGAGCAACCCCACAAATCTTGATACACCGTTTTGGGAGAAATGGCTTCCTACTAGCATATGTATATGGTTCAGACATACCTCCGCTTCTATTATATTAACCTGTTTCCAACTACATAATTCTCCATATTTCCTCCTACTCTTGTAGGAACAATACCAAGTTTTGCCTCTTTAGTGCCGTTGGCAGAATGCACTTTTATTATATCAAAAAGAGCTTTTTTCCTTCTCTCCTAAATCTTTTTTCGCGCCACTAGCTATTGTCCGTGGTTTTCTTTCAATAAAAAACACCGACATTTCAATAATGAAATATCGGTGTTTTGATTTTATTTAGTTCCTTAGATAATGTGCAACACTGAACTTGCAACCCACAGCACCAATGGCAGGAGAATAAGTATGTACATTTGAAGGAAAAGCGTGCTTTTAGGTAAATCTAGCATAGAATAATACCCTGAACCATATGTAATGAGCGGTATTGTGTCTAAGGGCAGAAGATAACAATTTCCTGATGCCATTCCTAGTGTCAAAATAATCAGCGTCGGATTATGCCCTGTAGCCTCTGCAAGTGCAATAAGTGGCACTGCTAAAAACATAACAACTGACGGAGCAACAGGCATAATAATAAGTATCCCTAGAACAAGCAATACTGTAAATACCATTAACATGGGCAGTGCCATAGGACTAGAAGGAAAAAGTGATGAAATCCAATCAGACACTCCATTATCAATCATTGCGTTACCAATTGATAAAACTGTGCCCAACAAAAAAACAGGGTCTAGGTTAACACCTTTAATAAAAGATTTCCATTCCAATACCTGTATACCTGGGAAGAACATAATACATGTGCCTAAAAGCGTTACCATAATCACATTAATCTGGCTAACCCAAGATGACATTATCCAAAGAATAATCATAATAGACGTAATTGCAAGTACCTTTTTTTCTTGTGTGTTCATTTTAGACGGAACATTTAGTCTTTCGATAAAAGTTTTAACCATGTTTTCATTTATTTCCGCAGGTTTATATATTTTATATACCAATAACCACCAAATAGGCAAAACAAGTATGACAAGAGGCACTCCTACCGACATCCATTGTACAAATGTTATTGTTTGACCTGTGTATTGTTCAAGTAAATCAAGGGCCAGCAGATTCATGGTACTTCCAACAGGAGTTGCCATTCCGCCGAACAAACATGTTACAGGAATTGCAATCATAAACGCTCGCCCTGTCGCTTTTTTGTCCTCCTCATTTTCAAATAACTCCAGAAAGCTTAAACCAATAGCCATAAAAAGTGTACACGCAGGTACACTGGAAACAAACGCAGTAATTGGCAATATACATAACATTAATGCAAAAAGGAAACTTTTAATGTTTTTTCCAAAATATTTTAGCAAAACAATCATAATCCTCTTGGAAAGTGGCAGTGTAGTAAATGCCGCAGAAATCCCAAAAGAACCCAGAATAAAAAATACAACAGGATTAGAAAAGCCTGTAAGGGCTTGCGGAAACCCTTGTACCACCCCAAACATAGGCATAAGCACCAACATTGTCCAGCAAGTTATGGATAAGGGAAGAGCCTCTGTAACTAAAAGGCATAAAAATGCCACAGATAGACCAATAGTTCTAATGGCGGCAGAGGAAAGCCCACCCCCTTCAGGAATAAAAAAAGAAATAAGAAGAATTATAAGGGAAAGTATCATACCTATATTTTTTTTCAACACTGTTTGCCTCCTTCGCATTTTACACTGGATTTTAATATATATTACGCGCAATGCAATCGCTTGCATTTTATCATAAAATTAATTTTATTTCAATGCTCTGCTTCTCAATTTTATAAATATCCCTTATATTCTTGGCTTTTCTATATATCCCCCCTTCTTATCAATCAATAAATTATCGTGAGTATTCTTAAATCGTCATGGAATAAACACCCAAAATCAGCTTATAATGCGAAAATCCACCAGCAAGCGCTTGTGTTTTGGTTGGAAAAATTAAATTCCTTTGAAAAACAAGCTACTTTATGCAGAATAATATCCTCATATAAATAGACTAGCAACGGAATAAACTTGGTGAATTTAGCTACTAGGTAAAAACGAATTCCTATTTGCAGAGGTTCCTGCCAAAGCAATAACATAGTTTCTCTTTACTGCTTTTACTAACAACCCTAATATTCCCTCTTACAACTTTATACCCAAAACAAAACATCGTTCCTTTTAACGCTTTACTAACAACTCTAATATGCCCTCTTACAGCCTTATACCCAAAACAAAAATATAGTTCCTTTTATCGTTTCACTAACAGCTCTAACATATATCCCTTACAATCTTATTCTCAAAATACAGCTTACTTTACAACTTTATTTGCAAAATAGCTCCCTTTACTCCTCTATAAATTTTCTTTACGTCCTCTCTTTAAACAACAGTTAGCGCATAAAAAAACGGTATAGCCATAGCTACACCGTTTTTAAAAACAATTCTATATTGTTTTACTAAACCGCCCTAACAGACGACCTAAGTATTTTACTCTTCTTCTGCTTCCTCGTCAAAAATTTCATAGAAAGCATTGCTTACTTTTTCAAATAAATCATCATCTTCAATAGTATCAAGTTCTATTTCTTCCCCAACTTCTTTGTAAGAATAAATAAGAACTGTTTCGTCTTCTACAGGTAAAAGCGCAATGTATTCTTTTTCATCTACCTCAAAAACTCCAATAATTCCACACTCTAACTCTGTGTTATCGTCTAACGTAAGTGTTAATGTTTCCATTTCTTCATTATCATGGTCATGTCCACAACCGCACCCACAAGTATTTTTTTCTTCGCTCATTTTATTTTCCTCCTTAACATTCCTTTTGTCTATAGTATAACATTTATAGCATTAACGCAATTACTTATTTCTCTCTTTTTCTTATATTTTTACTTTTTTGTACTTCCGGGTCTGACAACTTACCAAGTGCCATAACTTTTTCTGTAATTTTAATACCAAATTCCCGCTCATACTTACTAAGCATTTTTCTCTCATAAGGTTCTGCTATAGAAATAACTATCCCCTCATTTCCATTTCTGCCTGTACGTCCTGCACGGTGCTGATAGTACACAGCTTCCTCAGATATATCTAGGTTAACAACAATATCAATTCCTTCAAAATCCAGCCCTCTAGCACCAATATCCGATGCTACAAGTATGTCTATACGCCCTTCTAAAAAAGCATTCATAACAGTTTTTCGCTGTTCCTTGTGTGCCGCGCCATAAATACCACCCGCTTTAAGGCTATGGTATTTTAACTTTTCTACCATAACTTCAATTTTGTCAGGGTCATTTATAAAAACAATGGCTCTTCTCGGCTTAAGCCCTGCAATAATTTTTCTTAGCACAACTATCTTATCCCTTTTTTCTACCACTATGCAAAAATGCTCTATTTCTTTTGGCAGTATACAGTCCTCTTTTTCAATAACACTCGGGTTTTCGCCCATTATTTCTTTAGCTGCTGCCTTTGTCCCTGCTCCAATAGATGCTGAAAAAAGGTGTATTTTCCTTTTTGACTGGAGTGTAGTTTTTACTATCCCTTTAATGTCCTCAATATTTATTTTTTCAAGCATTCTGTCCGCTTCATCAATTACAATTGTCTCACATGTATGGGCTTGAATTTTTTTCTTTTTAATTAAGTCTAATATACGCCCTGCTGAGCCAATTACCACCTGAGGTTTTTCTTTCAACTTATCCATTTGGCGTATAATATTGGCACCGCCTATAATAAGTGCCGCCCTAACATTTACACCTTCACCTTCAGATAGTATTTGCGCCTCTTTATGCACCTGTATCGCAAGCTCATGGGTAGGTGCTAAAATAATTGCTTGAGTTGTCCTTTTAGTCCCATCTACCATAGCATATATAGGCAAAAGATATGCCAAAGTTTTTCCCGAACCGGTCTCGCTCTTGGCAATTACCTCGTTACCTTTTAAAATTTCAGGTATAGACTTTTCTTGTATATATGTAGGCGTGGTTATCCCATTTTTTTCTAAACATTTGCTAAGTTTTTCATCTATTCCTATATCCGTAAATTTCATTATTTATCCTCTTTTCCCGTAATTGCCTTATAACTAATTATCCTTTATGCAAACCCTAAATCCAAAAACATTCTTTTATGATACTGAATTCACATTATCTCTTTATTTTGCTGATTTTCAAGTTTTTTATTCATTCGACTGATTTAAGTGTATGACAATTATATGCAAAAGTCAAGGGCAATTCATCCCACCACTTTAGAAGTGGGGGACTTGTTGCCCAGTTCCGTTAAAAATTCTGCTCGGCTTTTTGGTGGTCTCCCCTCTATACCTTTTCCTTTTCTGTCGTCAGGCGGCTCG